>ERZ1673961.784-NODE-784-length-10368-cov-67.130127_pt1 | contig 10368 bp, 17 predicted proteins | sample MGYA00580189_ERZ1673961 | MGnify/ENA primary metagenome ERZ1673961 (study PRJEB41334, sample SAMN05608105) | rock metagenome | biome: terrestrial subsurface; feature: shale formation; material: shale | place: USA: Pennsylvania ... | reverse complement strand
ACATTTCAACTTGTTCGGCTAAGCAACCTGTGGACTTCGCAAAATCACTCGCTACCTTTAGATACTCCGGATATAGCACCGGAGCATTGGTGTAAGTTATTTTCCTCATACACTGAAACTCTCTATACAATTCGGTCTTGATAGCTTGAATAACCCGAACATCTAGAATAAGTGCTTTATTCCCCTCAACTTCACCACCAATAAAATAAAGAAACTTTGAGTATGTAGATAAACCTAACCCATCAATAGCTTTGACTTGATCGTAATGGGATTCCCAATCATCAATTCCTTTTGCTGCATACTTCAACAAGCTAGTGATGACATCTAGTTGACCCAGAACCTTTAAAAAGTTATTCCCTCTCATCCCTGAGGAGTAACCCCACATGATTGTAGCTATCACTAATTTTTTGTAATTTTGACTACCCGCAATCTTTTTAAGGTCCTGCCTACGCAAGTTTAATTCGGATTTCCACCAAACAAAGATGTGATAATTTTCCAAACTTCTGGGTTTTCATCTTTATATTTTAGCCAAGTCGATAACTTCGTTGAGATCGCATGATCTTCAACTGGTATCTGACGAATTAGGGCTTCTTAATTTTTCACAAGTACCTCTAAATACCTAACGCCGCGTTAAGGTGCGAGCAACGCAATACAGAAGCCTCTGCAATGCACCGTAATCACTTAACCCAACGCATATCAAAAATGCCACGCGTTGTGAGTCGCTCTTGAACGCTTTGTTATGTGTATTTATACATTTCTATATCTTTACCGTGCTGAAAATAGCCCCAAATTCTAACACCACACTCTGTGAGAGATATTTTAGCATTTTGCTCTTTACATATAGCAATGACCTTATCCCTATGATCTAGAACTTCTGGCTCCAGCAAAACGCCTCTTGAATGAGAGATACGAGCATCAATATCAATAAAATGTATCGCTCGAAAGTTTCCCCATATTTGTGCCAGTTCACTGGTATATTGATAGCTAGAGTCACTTTCCGGCCATGTTGACCCGTCAATGTAGGTAACTCGGTAGCTTAGTAGCTCATCGATATCGCTCAACGCTGCAAGCAAATTGTTCCACTTAGTGTTATTCATAACACCAAAAAGACTATTACTATCAATTAGTTTAATGATATTTGACTTTAAATCTAAACGCATAAATTCCCAATACACATAACGCCTTGTTAAGGTGTGAGGCGCGCAATACCGAAGCTTCCGCATACCACCTTAACCACTAAAACCAACGCATAGTAAAAATGCCACGCGTGCCGAATCACTCTTGAACAATTTGTTATGTACGTGCTAAAGGTACACTACTGACTCCACATTGTTGCCCTCAGGGTCAATCAAAAACGCAGCGTAGTAGTTTGGAGCATAGTGTTTTCGTAAACCAGGCTTACCGTTGCATTTACCACCTAAAGATAACCCCGCTTGATGAAACGCAGAAACTTGTAATTTGTTTGATGCAGAAAAAGCAATATGGCACTTAGAATTACTGACGCCTTTTTCAATTAGAAACCTTACATTTGGCTCGCTCGAAAGCCCAAAGCCAGCAGCATTTTCATCTGACCACTTAAGTTCAATACCCAATGGCTCTAGCACATTCTTGTAAAACACACGACATTCTTCGAATGCAACTACCTTAATTTCAAAATGATCTATCACTCTCAATCCTTTAGAGTTGGTTACAATTTTCCTTAAAGTACATAACGCCTTGTTAAGGGGTGAGCAACGCAATATAGAAGCCACCGCATACCGCCTTAAACACTAAAACCAACGCACAGTAAAAATGCCACGCGTTGCGAATCCCTCTTGAACAATTTGTTAGCATTTTAGTCGCAGTGCCCCTTGATGTTACCTACGAACATATTTGCCCCATTAAAAGCCCCAAAACCATTGATGGACTTTGTATATACAGCTTTTCCTGAATCTGGATATACAGCCCAAGTTTCGATAGTCGATTCGCCACTATTGCTAACATCAGCGCAGATTAATGTAGCTGCGCCAGCTTGAAAACAACTCATGTTATTGGGAGAGACGCTACTTTCATCACCTTTAAATTCAACAATGAATTTTTGAGATGAAATGCCATCTTTGCCTATTTCAAAACTTTCGATTTGACGTGTAGAAAAGCCTTTTAGGTCGCCAACAACATAGCAACTAGCTTGACTGGTAAATGATACTAACAAAAAAACAAAAGTGAGATACTTCATAACTTCTCCAAACTGCTAACGCCGCATTAAGGTGTGAGCGACGCTGGGCTATACTTGAGCGAAGCGAAACTGCCAAGCGTTGCGAATCACTCTTAAATGCTTTGTTATACGCGCGCTGACACTACAACGGAACTTTCATAACCTTATGATTTGGCTAATTTTCAATGTCAACCGCTAACCAACCTAATGACTCGTACAACGATGGTACATTTGTGTAAGCATACAGGTTACTTTGAGTTGCTGCTGATACTTGGCTAACACCTCGATTAATCAGTTCACTAGCAATACCTTGACCGCGCCAATCTGGTGAAACATAAACAGCATTAAACCAAATAACTTCTGAGTCACAATGAGGTTCTTTAAAGCGCGAGTAAGCAAGACCACCGATAACTTGATTGTCTCTGAGAGCGACAATTACCGGTGGAAGTTTAGATTCTGGTTTATAGGTATCTACGAATAGAAAGTCAGACCATTCCGTTTGAAACAGCCTCTCTAAAGCAACCCAACACTCACTATTTTCATCGCAATTTCTGAATACTACCTTGTTCATATTGGATTATTTCCTCAAAAGCGTATAACGCCCTGTTAAGGTGTGAGCAACGCAATACCAATGCCACCGCACACCACCTTAATCACTAAAATCAACGCATGGCAAAAATGCCACGCGTTGCGAATCACTCTTAAACAGTTTGTTAGCCGCTCATTCCCAAAGGTTACTGCTTACTCAACAAGAATTTACGCAAATCTCTCTCTGCACGCATAACAAACAGAATAAACACCTTGTCACCGTCTTGTTTATAGAAAACGCGACATGGGTTAACGACAACTTCACGATAACTTAAATGTTCTAGTTCAGGTGGAATACGACCTGACTCCGGGAAAGTTTGTAGGCGTTCAATCTTGGAGAAGATCGTTTGTATTAACTGCTTTGCAGCTACGATATTTTCAAGTGCGATATATTCAGCGATATCATTGAGGTCAGATAACGCTGGTTCAGTCCAGATTACTTCAGCCATTTTGACATTTTGTCCTTGGCTTCATCATGACTTACCACTTTACCGTCAGCTAGCGCACGCTCACCTCTTGCAATACCCTCAAGAATAGCTAAACGATTTTGCATAAATTCGTAGTCATCAACATCAACTAGATACGCAGATGGCTTACCATGCTCAGTAATTAACACGGGTTCTTTAGTGTCGTGGAGATCGGCGAGGATCTTAGTTGCTTGACGTTTAAGTGATGTAACTAGTTCTACTTTCATGAGAGCTGCTCCAAAGGAATACTAAAGTGATACTATTCTATCACTTTAAGTATAGCAAGCTCCATGACGGCTAACGCCATGTTAAGGGGTGAGCAACGCAATACAGGAGTCGCTGCAAACCACCTTAATCACAAAAATCAACGCATAGTGAAAATGCCACGCGTTGCGAATCCCTCTTGAACAGTTTGTTATATGCCCGAACTCATTGTGTATTCGGAATGTCCAGTGTACTCATCCAATTGCTCACTCACGACTTTGAAGCCTTGAGACAAATAGAATTGATAACTAGCCTGATTTTCCTTGTATACAGAAAGACTCAATACCGCCCTCTGAGTTTTAGCATGACTCAATAGCTGCTTACCAATGCCTTTACCTTGAAGTTCAGGAGAGACAAATATAGCAGCTAGGCTACTTTCATACAGTGCGTAAAAGCCGAATACTTTCGACTCAGCTTCGTAAACGTAAGTTTCTGAAGCTAGAATGTAGATGCTACGCATGTTTTCTACTTGAGATTCCCAGAACTCAGCCGAAATGAAATCGTGAGCTTTAACTGACGCTTTAAGCCAAATTTCAAGAACTGAATCCATGTCATTTTCGTTGTACTTTCTTATCATTTTAAAGCTCTAAATAGCCGAATTTATCGGGGCAATATAACGCCCTGTTAAGGGGTGAGCAACGCAATACTGAAGCCGCCGCATACCACCTTAAACACTAAAACCAACGCATAGTGAAAATGCCACGCGTTGCGAATCCCTCTTGAACAGATTGTTAGGATTCGAGCCCCAGTAAAATCCGCTCTCTCCATTGTGGATGATCTATAGTAATTTCATCTAAATTTCTCGGAGCCCAAATTGAATTTCTCTTTTTGGTATTACACTTTTGGCAGGCGATAACAAGGTTATACTCCATTGATACACCACCAATAGATGCTGGTACCACATGTTCAACAATGTATTCATAAGCGTTTCTATCGCCACAGTACTGACACACTCGCCCATCCCTAGCAAATATACGTTTACGCATTGCTGCTGAGGTATGGTAAGTTTCTTTAGTTGAGGGTCTCCTGAAATAGACTAAATCAGCATTAATTGCACTTAAGCTACAACTGTATTTTTCCGCTAGTTTCTTTTTCAAACTGGCGTCAAAGTCAATACCAAGGTTTAATAAACTCCTAACTTCTTCTTGACGCTCTACTATATTCGGGTGAGCCAAACTATTTCTCCTGAATCCTAACGCCGCATTAAGGTGTGAACAACGCGACCACGAAACTTAAACTTACCACCGTAAACACTGAACTCAACGATGGAATGAAAAATGCCAAGCGTTGAGAATCACTCTTAAATGCTTTGTTATATTTTTTCAATTCCGAGTCTGTCTCTGAATACTTTTACAATGTCATCAACAAGTTTAACCAACTCTCCATTGTAGTAGTCCCTTAATGCTGCTCGCATGTCCTTGAGTTCATCAATGATTTCCTCGACATCATCCCTACCGCATTCTTCGGCAACTATTGTTTGCACGTAACTTTCTGAAAGTTCGTAAAACCGATTACTTAGGTTATCTATTTTTTCATAAACGCTAGACTCGATAAAAATAGCGTTATCTAAAAGGGTAGATGCTAATTGTCGAGCAGCATTGCTTGTAAATTCTGCTTTCTCACGATAAAACCAGAAGTCTCTAGCATCTTGGCTATCAATGCCTTCATGTTCTTCTAAAGCGGAAACTGGATCTGGTTTACCATTAGCAAACTCATTAGCGTTTTTCAGGAGTACAGACAAAGAGGAATAAACGGTCTGGATAGCTTTCGCAGTTTGTGCATCTACTCGTGAATTTTGAATATTTCTTTCATGAGCAAAAATTGACAGTGAATTTTTTAGAGTCTCAGTTTTCTCAGTAAGAGTTGCTTGAAAATTAGCCATGTCTTTTTTGAAACGATGCTCAAGCAACTTTTTCGCTAAATACTGACCAATTAGCAGAGCTCCTGCTACACCACCTATGGCTGGATAAATAAAAGTTTCAACGAACCACAATACATCATGCACGATTTTTGAACCCCATAACTCAATAAAAAATATAACGCCCTGCTAAGGGGTGAGCAACGCCATACCGAAGCCGCTGCAAACCACCTTAATCACTAAATTCAACGCATAGTGAAAATGCCACGCGTTGCGAATCCCTCTTGAGCAGTTTGTTAGTTTGTAGACCCAAAGGGTTGATTTTACGTTATTTTAAACTTTGCGAACAATAAACTTTATGTGCTTTGATGCACTTGAGTCAGGCGTAGTCTCAAAGCGGCTACTCAATGAAACCACGTGGAACAAACAACGCCGCAGAAAACGAACTCACAACACCAAAAAGCGCTTTTGGAAAACCAATCTCACAATGCGGACTTTCAACAAAGTCACTGAAACCACGTGAACTTACCACACCAGAGAAAACGTCATTTCAGCGAGTAAATCGGCTTTTGTACCAACAAACTCAACGAGCAGAGTTTCAGCAAAAAAGTTCGACTCAGTTAACCCCAAAGTCACCGCACCAAAGAACAAATCAACCGTTGAAACGATGCCAATTTTGGATTTTTACCATGCTAATTGACACTGAAATTGAACGCCGATACGACAATTTCAAGTTTGAGCTTTTACCACTAGATCTTGCGATATAGTTGCGTTTTTCCTCTTGCAAACTAACGCCCTGCTAAGGGGTGAACAACGCAATACCGTAGCCGCTGCATACCACCTTAATCACTAAAATCAACGCATAGTAAAAATGCCACGCGTTGTGAATCCCTCTTGAGCAGTTTGTTAGTTTGCAGACCCGAAGGGTTGATTTTACGTTGTTTTAAACTTTGCGAACAACAAACTTTATGTGCTTTGATGCACCTAAGTCAGGCGTAGTCTCAAAGCGGCTACTCAATGAAACCACGTGGAACAAACAACGCCGCAGAAAACGAACTCACAACACCAAAAAGCGCTTTTGGAAAACCAATCTCACAATGCGGACTTTCAACAAAGCCACTGAAACCACATGAACTTACCACACCAGAGAAAACGTCCTCGCAGCGAGTAAATCTGCTTTTGTACCAACAAACTCAACGGGCAGAGTTTCCGCAAAAAGTTAGACTCAGGAAACCCAAAAGTCGCCGCACCAAAAAACAAATCAACCGTTGAAACGATGCCAATTTTGAATTTTCACCACGCTAGTTAACACTGAAATTGAACTCCGATCCGACAATTTCAACTTTGAGCTTTTACCACTAGATCTTGCAATATAGCTGCGTTTTCCTCTTGCAAACTAACGCCCAATTAAGGTGTGAGGCACGCAATACCTATGCCGCCGCATACCGCCCTAATCACTAAAATTCACGCATAGCAAAAATGCCACGCGTGCCGAATCACACTTAAATTGTTTGTTATAAAGCGGACTCTACGTTAAACGCCTTTTCTAACCACAACGAGCTAATATACTGTCCATGTTTCTTGGCATACTCATTGAAAACACCTACTTCTCTGAAACCAAACCGTTTATGTAATGCCACTGATGCATCGTTTGGTAATGCAACACCCGACAATACACGATGGACGCCATAAGCACGAATGGATGAAAACAACTGAGTATATAGCTTAGAACCTAAACCTTTCCCTTTGGCCTCTTGTGCCAGATAAACGGTCACTTCTACAGTGTCGTCAAAAGCTGAAATAGCTCTGTACTGTTGGGAACATGCAAAACCTAGCAACACGCCGTTTTCTACGGCCACATATAGTTGATATTTGGTAGTGCTAGAGAACTGAGAGAACCATTCCTGACGATTTTCCAGAGTAAATGGAAATTCCTCAAAGCGTGCATTGGTATGTTCAATATAAAAGTTAAAGATGTCGGTAATGCCAGCAACATCTTCAAATTTACCTGTTCGAATTTCCACGAAATGTCCTTTTTCTTCAAGCTTTATAACGCCTTGTTAAGGGGTGAAGCACGCAACACCGATGCTACCGCATACCACCTTAATCACTTAAACCAACGCATATTAAAAATGCCACGCGTGCCGAATCACTCTTGAACAATTTGTTAGCATACTTTTTCAATGCTCATAGTTCTTTAAGTGATTCTCTTAGTTTATCCATAATTTGAATTCCAAGTTCACTACTAACCCAACCGTACTGGTCGCCATGGAATCTAGGGAAAATATGCAAATGGTAGTGGTCGAGCTCGTTGAAATGAGGGGCCTCTCCATTGTTTTGCATAAAGCCGATACCATCGGGATTGAACTTAGCTTCTATACGTTTATATAAATCTCTTGCAACGTCGGTGATCTCTAAAAACACAGACTCAGGCAGGTCAATGAAAGTACGGTATTGAGTCTTAGGACAAATTAAAATGTGTCCAAAGTTGATTGGGTCATGGTCCGCAAAAGCTATAACTTGGTCAGATTCGTAAACGATGACCGAGTCAATTTCACGATTAACAATTTGTTCGACTATCGTAGTCATCTGAACTCCTATCAAAGTATGCTAACGCCTTGTTAAGGGGTGAGCAACGCAATACCGAAGTTGCCGCATACCACCCTAATCACTAACACCAACGCATAGTAAAAATGCCACGCGTTGCGAATCCCTCTTGAACAATTTGTTATATCCGTTCTTAATTGGCTTTCAGAACCTTTTTTAGAGAGACATTTCGCGCGCAAATTGATACGCCTCATCATGTGAAAAACCATTCGCTAGTGCGTAACCTGTTATCACCGACCTCCAGCAATAATTGTCATGAGGCTCAAATCCACCACTTTTGCTTTCTACATTTTCAATAAACGACTTCTTTAATGCTAAAAACTTCTCTTTACTTACCAAATCTTGTTCTTTAGTCATCGAATACCAAACCTTTGTCCATTAAATCCATAGCAAACATATAAGCCTTACCTTGCTTATAACCATGTCCCATCGCATACCCAGCAGCCATTGAAAAAGTACTTAACTCTGCATCTGGGTGCCAAGAAGCTTCCTGCTCTAAAACTTCTTTTTTGAACTTATCTTCCATGTCAGCAAAACTTATTAACGTCATTTGCTCTCTCTATCATCTATCTACTTTAAAATTGAATGCGTGAGGATATAACGCCCTGCTAAGGGGTGAGCAACGCAATACCGAAGCCGCCGCATACCACCTTAATCACTAAATTCAACGCATAGTAAAAATGCCACGCGTTGCGAATCACTCTTAAACAGATTGTTAGGTTTATCTAAAAACACGCTCGTGTTTGTTTGATAAAAATAGCTTTATCCTGCTCCCTTCAATTTTTATTTTTTCCATATATTCATCTTTAGAGCACGCACTTACCTTCCCTAGAGCCCGGTCATTAAAGTAACTCAAGACCAGATTATATGGTTTATCATCAAAAGCAATTTCACTTTCGTCTTCCTTAAAATACAATCTAATTAAGAGGATTAATTTATCTAAGGCATTGGAATACTCAATGGATAGGCTATAAGCCCTATCCAACGTATCATTTCTTTGAGGCCCATCGATGTGTTCGCATAACGAAAGAATATCTCTACTTAGAGACTCTACTGATAAAATGGCTTCATATACGCTTTCAATCTTTTCTATATAAATTTGCTTTTTTGATAATTTCTTCATTTCTCGACCATTATAAAATGCAATAGCAAACGCTGATATTATTACGCAAATCTGAATAAAATCATTTAAGGTAACTTCAATGCTTGGCTTATTCATTTCAAAATGAACACTTCCAACTAAAAAACCGAAAAACAAAACTAAAAATAAACTTGCCGAAAATATAAATAGCAAACTATTTTTCTCACATTTTTGTTTTTTTGACACACTAACTCCTAACTAAATATAAACCTAACGCCCTGTTAAGGTGTGAGCAACGCAATACCGATGCCGCCGCATACCACCTTAAACACTAAAACCAACGCATGGTGAAAATGCCACGCGTTGCGAATCACTCTTAAACAGATTGTTATGCATTTACACTACCGAAGACCGCTTTACTTCCCAGTACTTAAGCTCTGCGTCATCAAATTTTTGTTCAAGCGCATCTAGGTCATGCTTGATTTTGAAATTTCGTTCGTCGTCAGTGATAGGAAGTAACCAAGCTACGTGAGCGTGGGAACTATTTAGAGGCATTATTTCCAAGTCCTCTCCAAATGGATACGGCAACGAAATTAGCCAGTTTTCACAGTTAGAACCCTCAAGCCAAGGCTCACCAATAGGCAAGGTATGGCCAAAACCCAAATTATGATTCGAATGGTAATAAGTTACCATTGCCAGCATTTCAACTAGACGATTTGACTCGATCGGTGATACGACAACAAACTCGTGAAGGGCTGAATCACTGTGTGTAATCTCTGATGCACCTACTGAGCAATACACCCACATATTAATTTGAGGGCCAGGTGCAAACCTGACAACCTGAAAATCGGGTACAATTTTCTTAATTGGCCCAAGCTCCCAAGACAATATCTCGAAATCATGACCTTCAAAGAACTCTGCGTAATGTTTAATAATCTTTTCTTTAGTAGACTTCATAATATCCTTGATGCATAACGCCCTGTTAAGGGGTGAGCAACGCAATACAAAAGCCGCCGCATACCACCTTAAACACTAAAACCAACGCATAGTAAAAATGCCACGCGTTGCGAATCCCTCTTAAACAGTTTGTTAGGCGCTTGGCTTACTGGCAAAGTTCGTCAATCATTTGCTCAAAGTTAGGGTACTTTGATTTGGCCACACTTATGATTTTAGACACTGAGCTTTCATTTGACGGGGCAACCTCCCGAGCAAAGTCCAAAAACTTACTATTTAGGGGGCGCTTCAAATCAGGATAAGCAACAGCCTCGTATGGCCCAAGACCATGTGCAAACAACCAAACATAGTCTCC
>ERZ1673961.782-NODE-782-length-10393-cov-10.373573_pt1 | contig 10393 bp, 8 predicted proteins | sample MGYA00580189_ERZ1673961 | MGnify/ENA primary metagenome ERZ1673961 (study PRJEB41334, sample SAMN05608105) | rock metagenome | biome: terrestrial subsurface; feature: shale formation; material: shale | place: USA: Pennsylvania ... | reverse complement strand
CAGTAAGGTTCATCACATCATCACTAATCGGTCGCGTAACACGCCTTTGGACAAATTTTACTTAGAGTAAAGCACCTATTCCCTGAAGTTTTTTACTCGAACCAATACAGAAGCCACTTATGAAGATGAATAGCTATTCACTTTGTAGGTTGCTTAATACTCAGAATAGTTAGTAGCTCACTTTTAATCACCCACAACTTCAATCGTTATATGTTGGGCACCAAGATATGTGCCTTCATCAATCTCATGACGTAAAGTCTCACCACAATGAGGGCACTCAAATTCTTCATTGGGTTCAATACACTCATCTTCGAGCCAATCCCAGCCAATTTGTTTTTTCGCAAGTAGGACATCTCATTCAGTAATCCTCACTCATTCAAATACAATTCCGCCATACCATCGAGCTTGCTTTTCACTTCTTTCCACTGAGGCATCACGCTGGTTAATAAGCGCCAAAAACGTTCGCTATGGTTGTATTCAGCGATGTGGCAAAGTTCATGTAAGATGACGTAATCAATGCACTCTTTGGGTGCTTTGATTAGGTGAGGATTGAGCATCAACGTGCCTTTGGCTGAACAGCTTCCCCATTGTTTTTGCATCGGCATAATGCGAAATGAAGGGATACCCTCTACCCACGTTGCTTGCGGTAGAAGTTCAGCCAAACGTTCGTGGAAAACCCGTTCTGCACGAACGCCATACCAACCAGACACCAGTGCTTTAACGAGCTTGGGCTTATCTTCATTGAAGCGGTTGAGCGTGACTAACAACTTGCCTCGTTCCATCTTCACGTTGGAAATGGCATCTCTGTCTTCAACCACCTTTAACACATAGCGACGGCCTAGATAGAATTGCATCTCACCGCTCACGTAGTGCTTGGTTTGAACGTATTCTAAATGAGTTCGGAACTCTACCAATGCATTCCAAATCCATTGCGCGCGTTGCATAACCGCTTCGTGTATTGCCGATTTCTCAGCGTCTTGAGGCGCTGTGACAGCCACTCGACAATCTGGATGCACTCGGATGGTGATTTTCTTTTTCTTGCCTTCAGCAAATACCTTTCGGATCACTTCATAGGTAACCGCCTCATCACCGTAGATGAAGCTGTATTCCTCGATATTGCCTTCTTTATCGTTAACAGAAGTCATACTTAGTGACCTGACGTATTGTTACCAGACAGGCCAAGACGGGTGATTTGAATTACTTCTGTAATAATAGCTTGCGCTTTGTCGATACCCACATCCGCGAACAGCAGTGGCAGCAGCCCTAAACGGATCTGGTTTTCAATCTCCGATGGGTTAATTGAAAACTCGGCAACCGCTTTACGCACAATGCCATCAATGTCTAACGCATACTGAAAGCACTGCTCTTCGGTTAGAGGTAACGGATCTCCTAATACTTTTAAGAACAGACCATAGTAGGCTTGAACATGGCGTTTGATTTTAGGGTCAAGCTCTGCAAAGCGATCGGTCGGCATTCCCGCTACCTCACGATCTTTAACCTGCTGCTCGAAATCTGCAAACAGAAGGTACTGTTTTACAGGGCTGTCAAACATCTCCTTGGTTTTCTCGATAGCTTGCTTTAACAAGTTTGAGAAATACTCTTGGGCATACGGATCATCCGCCAAATCTTGCTCAATCATCTTGGTTACACGACCTGTGATGACATCCTTTTTGTTTTTGGCTTCATCATCGGTCATTTGCTCTGGTTTGGCATCTTTGCCCATATTACCAACCAGATAAGCACCTTCTGGCTCTTCAATCGACACGCCTGCAATGTGCTTGTCTAACATGGCACGAATATTTTCTGAATACTCGTCGTAGTCCACGGTTTCTTCGGCATCTGCACGTACTTGCTGGCGCAGTTGGCTCATGGATTTCAACGTGTTTTTATAAAGCTGACGCTTATTATCGAAGCTCTTGTCTTCAAAGTACGTCGCCGATTGCAGGGCAACCTTTAGGCAGTTAGCAAACGCGGTCAGCGCATCATAAAAATCATTACGTAGCTTTAAGTTGGTATCAGTGAGCTGACCATCGCTGTCGTTAGTGTAAATGGTATCAATTTTAGGTGCCAAAGCCTGACGCAGTGCTTGACCATCTTGCTTGTTCTTCACTCCAGAAAAAATTGCCCATAGGTCATCATACAAACCTGGTAACTTCTTGTATTCGGTATCCATGCGGTTATATAAACCTTTGAGATCGTCAATATCAAAGCCACCTTGGGTACGCTCAGCTAAATCTTGGTATTTCTCAATAGTGGCATCAAGCTCACGGAGGATGCCACGGTAATCAATTAAATAACCAAATTGCTTTTTCGCATGTAAGCGGTTAACTCGCGCAATCGCTTGGATCAGGTTGTGCTGTTTTAACGGTTTATCAATGTATAACACCGTGTTTTTAGGCTCATCAAAGCCCGTTAACAGCTTATCGACCACGATCATAATGTCGGGGCCTTCATCCTTTTCAAATTCTGCAATGATGTGCTTGGTGTAGGCTTTTTCATCGCTCCAGCCTTTTTGTGCGACGTTTTCTTTCCACCAATTTTGCACCAGATCGGTGCTTTCACTATCGACGTTATCGTGCCCTTCACGGGTATCAGGTGGTGACATCGCTACCACTGAAGTAACTTTACCGATTTGATCGAGTAGCTTCTTATAGCGGATTGCAGAGGCTTTAGAATCACAAGCCAGTTGCCCCTTCAAACCTTGCTGCTTAAAGTTTTGGAAGTGATCCGAAATATCGTGCGCAATTAACTCTAATCGCCCTTCGGTTTGGTAGATCTGACCTTTTTGCGCGAACTTGCGTTTTAAGTCTGCACGTTGCTTTTCCGATAGGGTATCGGTAATACGGTTAAACCATGCATCAATGGCTTTGTCGTTGGTGCTCAGATCAGGAATACGCTCTTCGTACAACAGCGGCGTAACGGTGCCATCTTCGACGGCTTGCTGCATGGTGTAAGAGTGAATGATCTTACCGAATTTGTTCTCGGTTTTATCGTCTTGCAGCAGAGGTGTACCTGTGAAACCGATATAAGCGGCTTTTGGCAAAGCTTGCTGCATACGGATGTTATTCTCACCGTTTTGGCTACGGTGGCCCTCATCCACTAATACGATAATGTCTGGGCTATCGTTGTAGCATTCAGGTAGGTTAATCGCCGTGCCAAACTTGTTGATGATCGAGAAAATGATGCGCTCATTGCCTTTCCCGATTTGCTCAGCAAGGCGTTTACCTGTGGTGGCCATCGCCTCTTTTTTGTCTTTATCTGACAGTGCGCCGCCAGAGGCAAAGGTGCTAGCAAGCTGATCTTCTAAATCGACACGGTCAGTGACCACCACAACGCGGCATTTCGCTAACTCTTTTAACCAAATCAGTGCTTTTGACAAAAACACCATAGTGAATGATTTGCCTGAACCTGTGGTATGCCAGATCACACCGCCATTACGTGCGCCCTTCTCATCAAAAGAGGTGATGCGTTCCACTAAGGCTTTGATACCAAAAACTTGCTGATAACGCGCAACAATCTTGCCTGCTTTTTTATCAAACAATGTGAATAAACGGGTTAGTTCTAGTAAACGGTCATGGCGCAGCAAGGATACCAATAAGCGATCTTGGTCTGTCACCACCAAATCACCGCCTGCAATCAGTGATAGATATTCATTTTTGATCGCTGGCGTGCGATGGCTGAAAATCGCATTCAGTTGCGCGTCATTCAGTGGCGTGTTCTTAAGGCGTTCAAAGGTGCTTTCAGTAATTTCTTCCTCTTTCCATTTCGCCCAGAACTTCTCAGGTGTGCCGCATGTACCGTATAAACCATCATGCCCATTGATGGATAACAACTGTTGGCTGTAAGCAAACAGATGCGGAATTTCATCCACTTTTTGGTTGCGGATGTTTTGCGAAATACCTTCGGAGATAGTGGGTTTGCCATTGATGCTGCTATCAGGGCGTTTTGCTTCTATCACCACCCAAGGTAAGCCATTAACGAAACAGACCACGTCAGGAATGCGTTTGCCTGTACCACGAGCATTCTCGACTTCCATCTCTTCGGTGAAATGAAATTGGTTGTTTTCAGGCGTGTCCCAATCGATGATTTGAATAGTTGGGTTAGCTTTTTTACCCTCAACAAACTCAGTCACGCTAATGCCATAAGTTAAGGCGTTATAGAGCTTTTCATTAGCGGCTTTAAGCCCTTCATTCATCGCAGGGTTAGCCAACTCTTGTACGATTTTATCAATCGCAGCCTGCGATAAATGGCGCTCTTTACCCATAAATGAATAGGTTTTGAAGCTTAGTACCTTGCGTAATACCTGCGGCAAAATCACTGAGGCTTTGTTACCACGCATCACCATACATTCACTTGGTGGAATAAATTGGTAGCCAAGGTTTGTAAGCAAAGTTAGTGCAGGGATTTTTGCACTTTGCTCTTCACGGAAGTTGGGTAAGTTGCCAGACATTGTTATCTCTTAATTTGTCGATTCGTTCTAATTTTTTTGTATTTAATGGTGCTTACGACTTTTGGCCTGATTGAAATCGATAACGTTATTAGGAATGCTGCCAATTCCTTCGTAGTATTCATTCATCGCTTGGTTAAGTTCGGCATTCATCTCGTCCAGATAGCTGTCATCGGGAATCCCATGCTTAACCATTTCGGCGTGCATCATCTGTCGGCGTAGAGAACTAAATAACTGGCGGATCAGTTTGTCCTCGTTGTCGCCCAACTCACTATAAGTTTGCATCCAATCAATGAACATCTCTTCATCGGGATGAAAGTGATCTTTTTTCTGCTTGGTCGAGCGAATTAAACTGTTAATCCACTCATCAAAGCTTGCTGACTGTTCATGCCCTTCAGGTAGAGAACCAGCTTGGTAAACTTGGGCTTCAAACTGCCAAGCAACATCATTGATATGGCTTTGTACACTGCGGTCACCTCGCTGACAAAAGATAGGCTTAGGATGAAGTTTGATGAACTCATTGAACATCTCTTCAAAGCTCTCTTCATCGCACATTTCGAACTCTTCACCAAAGAACTGCATGTTGTTAAACAGCCGTTCCAGCAGTTGGTTAGTAAATTCGAGCCAATCCCCTTTTTGAATGCCGACAAACACCATGGCATAGCGGGTTTCGACGTGCATGGCAATTAGCACCTTTTTGCGTCGAACGTTGACCGCATGTACCAACCAAGCACTGATGGGTACTGTAGGGGTATTCAACACATTCGCGGCTTCATAACCACTGACAGAATCCGTTGGCGGCGCTTCTAACGGAGAGACTTTTTTGCCATTGCGCTTTACGGTGAAAAAGTCCGCAGCGGCTTTGGTGCAGTTAAACACTAACATTGTGTAATACCTAGTTTTGATAGCGGCAACAAAGTGTGACTCACTGCGTCACACATTGGCCGAGAGTTATGAGATGCGTTACGTCGCAACTTCTTCATCCACTTTTACACGGCGCTTACCCGTCAACAATTGCTGCATCAGTGCCTTTTTCTCTTGCTTAAAGTGCGCAAGTTTGGCTTCCAGAACGTCAACTTCCTTGTCAGCACAACTCAATACTGAAGCGATCTTTTTTTGTTCTTCTAAAGATGGCAACGGTATAAAGCACTTAGCCATGTGTGATGGCCCAAAGTTCAATTGTGCTGAACCTGTAATCTGCCTTCTTATTTGGTTCTTGAATAAGTCTGACATCATAAAGTAACGCATAAATGTCAGGCAGGCAGTAGTCTCTGATTTAACTTTAAATCTCATCGTGCTGGTATTCATGCACAAAGGTAAGTGCTCTTTATTAATAAAGGCAATCTTCTCGTCAAACCGATCAACAGAAATCCCTGAACATGCAATTACCAAATCACCGCTATCTGCTAAAAAGTGGTTATATGCCCCATAAGCTTCATCAGATGAAACATAAGTCGAAGTATTTGCAAGGTTGATACGGGAGTGTTGGATATTAGTCCCATTAAAGAGCTTTACTCCGCTTTCAGTAAATTGATGCTTCCTTACTCCTGGCCCCTCTTGATACCAGTAGTGCTTAGAAATTAACTCAACATTCCAATCGTCAGGAAGCTCACCAAGTTTACTAACTGCAAAGCCCTCTCTTACTTTTCGGAAAGAGCTACCATCCACCAAACGCTTCTTACCCGTCAATAGTTGCTGCATCAGGGCTTTTTTCTGCTGCTTGCTGGCATCAATCAGCTTTTCAGTGGTTGCAATACTGCGATCCCATGTCGAAAGGATTTGAGCGATTTTGCGTTGTTCTGGGTACGGTGGCGTCAATACTTCAAGAGGCTTTAAAACTTGCAAATTAATGTTTTTCTGAGCGTTTTGTGTAGCTTTGCCATCAAGTTCGTCTTTACAAGTTTCTAAATATAACTTGAGCCAGAAACAGTCAGTATCCTTATTAGTGCGAATTGCTACAAGGCTATCTGGACACGCAACATCAAAAGAAGTGATAGCTGTATCACCTATATTGGCGGCAATAGTGATTAGAATTGTATTCTTAGGAAACAAGCGACTTACTTTTAATCCATCTTCATTGAGTGTCTGTGTGTAATTTTGAAGATAAGTTTTTGCAGCAGCAATATCTCCTGTTTGCACAAAAGGGATGTTGCCACCAAAGTATTTAGGGTCATTTCGAGGACGAGCGGAGAACTTACCTCGCTCGACCGTCGCAATTTGCTCTAATTTTTGTATTGTCCAACCATTAGGCACCATAACCCAACTCCTCTAGGTAGCCCGCCATTTCCGCTTCTAGGTCAGCAAGCTCAGTTTGCAGCGCCAAACGCTCACTACGTACTGCCATCAAATCGATTTCTGCTTCTTCTTCAAACGTATCCACGTAACGAGGAATATTCAGGTTGTAGTCGTTCTCGCGGATCTCATCGAGGCTTGCTACATACGCATACTTATCCACGTTGTCACCGCTGCGATAGGTCTTCACGATCTTGTCGATGTTCTCTTGTGTCAGTACGTTTTGGTTTTTGCCAGACTTAAACTCACGCGAAGCATCAATGAACATCACATCGTTGGTGTCTTTCTTCTTCTTGAAGATCAAGATTGCCGCTGGAATGCCCGTACCAAAGAACAATTTTTCAGGTAAGCCAATCACCGCATCTAGAAGGTTTTCTTCAATCAACTGTTTACGGATTTTGCCCTCGCTTGATGCACGGAATAGCACACCGTGAGGTACAACCACGCCCATACGACCAGTCTCTGGTTTCAGGGTTTCAATCATGTGCGAAATGAATGCGTAGTCGCCTTTGGTTTTGGGTGGTACGCCACGGCGGAAACGACCGAAGTGATCGCTTTCTGCGTCTTCATGCCCCCATTTATCTAGCGAGAATGGCGGGTTTGCGGTTACTACGTCAAAGTGCAGTAAGCCACCATTAACATCTTGTAGCTTAGGGTTACGAATCGTATCGCCCCATTCAATGCGGTGGTTGTCTTCACCATGCAGGAACATGTTCATTTTCGCCAATGACCATGTTGAGCCAATCGCTTCTTGACCAAACAGGGCATACTGCTTAGAGCCGCCAAACTTCTTTTGAACTTGCTTACCACACTTCATCAATAGTGAGCCTGAACCACACGCAGGGTCACAAATGCTGTCGCCTTGTTGTGGCTCTAGGATGATAGAAAGCAGATCCGATACCTCTGGCGGGGTATAGAATTCACCTGCCGATTTTCCGCTACCAGCAGCAAAGTGCTTGATCAGGTATTCGTAGGCGTTACCAATCACATCCAGCGAACCAACACGGCTTGGGCGTAGGTTTAGGGTTGGCTTACCAAAGTCTTCCAATAGGTGGCGTAGGATATCGTTCTTTTGCTTTTCATCACCCAGTTTATCGGTGTTAAAGCTAATGTCTTGGAATACGCCTTTTAGCTTGGTGCCGTTGGCTTCTTCAATTGCATGCAGTGCTTGGTCAATGCGAGAGCCATTGCCTGCTTCAAAGCGAGCTTCGTACAAATCCCAGAATGTTGAACCTGCTGGAATTTTGAATGATTGGCTCGCAAGCATGGCTTCAACCATCTCTTTGTTGTCACCAAACTGAGTGGTGAGTTCTTCCACTTTGTCTTGACGTACATCTGAGATGTATTTTAAGAACAGCATGGTCAAGATGAAGTCTTTGTAGATGGATGGGTCTACGGTGCCACGGAACGTATCACACGCCGACCAGACGGCTTTGTTGATTTCATCTTGGTTGATAGTAGAGTTTGGCATTAAGTTATCTCGAATAGCGTTAAATTTTTTCAATTAGCGATGCTGCAATGCGTTTAAATGAGGCAAAGCAGGTATCAAAATCATGGGGTTCGGTGTTAAACACCATTGGCGTGACAAATTCCTGAAAGCGTTGGCGGAATATTGCATTTTCCTCAAGCTCTTTGAGGCCAAGTTGTAGCTCTTGTTTGGAGTTGGCAACAAACTCGGCATGTTGATTGCCGAAGCGGGCAATATCTTCTGCCAATACCGCTTTGAATAGACCGTCAATCGAGTCGAGTTCTAGCATTGAGAGCGTTGTTATGCAGTGCACATCGTAAATGTGGCGAACTAAAGCAACATCATCGCTTCGCTCCGTATTGCGTTTCACTGACATGGTACGGCGAAGCATCGAAATAACTTTTTCAATTAGTGTGGTATAGACAGAGACGCAATCAAACGCACTCACTTCGTGCGGTTGTCGGTACAACTCTGCAACCAGAGATTGAATGCTGCGCGACTCTACATCCAGTAATGGAATGGTTTCGATTAACTCTAACTTGATGATGGGGCGAAGACAGGGTGCTTGACTAAACTGCTGCGGGTATTTAAGTTCAAACTCGACGTAGCGGTACTCATCTCGCACAGAGCGCGTTTCAACGTTAAATCGCCCTGACTGGGTGATCGCCTGTTCAATCTCATTTATACATGCCTTTCTCGCAGCTTTCTTTCTCGCTCGACTCAGTTCATCAAATGCTGGATTGGGGATGAGTTTTATATCCACATCTTCCGACATTCTTAGAATTTTAACGTTTGATTTCGCCAACGCAGTGCCGCCAGAAAACACCATTTGATGATGCTCAGGAGAAACTTTCGCTAGCTCAGCCAGTAAAGCCACGACCCAGTAATCTTTTTCAATAATGGCTGGGTTTCCGAGCTCAAGTGCATCGGAAACCTCAAGAAATTGTTGTTTTAGTGTATTCATACTAACTTGGTAAGTTCAGCACACGGCTACCGACCACCAGTTTGCGATTAAATTGTTTGGGATTCCATGAGTATTGAACGGATGATGGGATTTGGGTGCTTTCACCTGATAGGCTTTGCAAAGATAGGTTGTCCATCTCAAAATCGACGCCTTTCATTTTAAGAATTTCTCGCATAAGAGCATCGGTGCCACCTGGATTAGTGGGCATGGGCTTACCAGTGAGGCTATTGATTCTTGCTTTGGTATACAAACCATAGCCAAGCTTCATTAACTCACCTTGTTGAACAAGCTGTCTGAGTGCCCGACCTATTTGGTCGTAGCTTGCAAATCCATCAAAATCTTTGCGTTCAAATACATAACGTCTTGAACGCTTTATCTTTTGATAAATGCGGTCTGCTGCTGTCATTTGAACCTCCTTACGTACAATAACAGCAGTATAACTGACCGTGTACATTCAAGGAATAGATACGGCATGACAGAATGAAGAAAAACGGCATCGCCATACACCTAAAAATAAATAAGTTAATGTAAATAAATAACTTTAAGTGACGATATTCTAATTCAGCCATTGCCAATAGCAAATGCTGACCTAGTTCAAGAGTCGGTATTCTCAGAGATCTTTAATGCATCTTCTATTTCAACACCAAGATAGCGAATGGTATTGTCGAGTTTTACGTGTCCGAGCAATAATTGAACCGCACGGATGTTCTTTGTCCGTGCATAAATGAGTGTTGCTTTCGTTCGGCGCATTGAGTGAGTACCATACTGATATGAGTCGTAGCCAAGTTTTGTTGCCCAACGACGAATGATTTTAAGATAACGGCTATAGCTCATGGATTTACCCTGCTTCCTAGAACTAGGAAACACGTAATCTGACGCGGTAATTTGGCTTTTCATGATCCACTGTGCTAACGATTGTGCTGTACGGGAAGTGATCTCAAACTGCACCTCTCGCCCCGTTTTACTTTGACTGTAGAGCACACGGTTTTGAATAACACCGCCAGAGGATATGTCTCTCACTTTCATTCTAAGTAAATCGCATGATCGTAACTTGCAATCTATAGCGAGATTCAGCAAGGCGAGTTCCATGATGTTTTCTTCGATTTCGAGCCGAGTACGAATTCGCCATATGTCTTCAAGCTTGAAAGGCTTTTTCTGCCCAGTTAGATGACCTTTCTTCGTCCACATACGCTATCTCCTGTATGACTACTGAAATGGCCTT
>ERZ1673961.780-NODE-780-length-10426-cov-92.609874_pt1 | contig 10426 bp, 9 predicted proteins | sample MGYA00580189_ERZ1673961 | MGnify/ENA primary metagenome ERZ1673961 (study PRJEB41334, sample SAMN05608105) | rock metagenome | biome: terrestrial subsurface; feature: shale formation; material: shale | place: USA: Pennsylvania ... | reverse complement strand
CCGATAAAATCATTGAACACCTGCGGATGAAAGAGTTGAGAAAATAAGTCAATATCATGACTTTGTATAACATTCACAAATAACTGACCAATATAAATGGGATCACGGTTCTTTTCATATATCTCATGTAGAAATGAATCATCAACATGTGACAAACCTTCATAGTTTTCGTCTGCCTCCTCATCTGCGCCTTCAAAATAATTTGATGGGTTCTGGTAATAATCTAATTCGTTTTGGTGTTCGTTTATATTAGTATAATCTTCTTGATTATCTTGAAAAAATATAACGGTAAAGATAGTAAAGGTAGCTATTACGCTAACTAATAGAGCATATTTCAAAAGTTTCGGCATGTAACCCCCCCTTTTTATAATTGCCAATCATCTGGCTTAATAGAGAACGTGATTCCTTGATTATTCATCAATGGATTAAAACTATTTTGTTTGTTCAGCGTCCAGTTACCTAAATGAATTTCAAAGTGCAAGTGAGCACCGAATGAACGACCTGTATTCCCCATAATACCAATTGTTTGACCTTTTTCGACACGTTCACCTGCTGAAACATATCGATTTACCATATGAGCATAAATGGTTTCATATTGTACGCCATTGATATTATGAATAATAAATACCGTGTTGCCATACGAATCGGAATAATATGACCGGTTAACCACACCATCAGCAACAGATACAATCCCTACATCATAAGGTCGTCCACCTTTACCGATATCGATACCATAGTGCATACCACCACTTCTAACCCCATATCCAGATGTTATAAAACCGGTTGTGGGCGCCGTAAACGTGCCATCACTAACTTCAGGTAAACTGGGGAGGCTTGATCCAGGAGATGAAATGCCACTGTCCTCATTATTTCCTACCACATCATAACCTTGAGATGCTAACCAATCAGAATAACGCATACCTTGAATACTGCCATTTTCAGCAGATAAACTCGTATTGTATATTGTTTCGATGAAGATAATGTCATCTCGATCATAGTCGTATTCAAATAATACACGTTCTAATCGCTCATAGTCTTCTGTTGTCGTGTCCGTCACTTTTTCAACTGATTGCACTTGCTCAATGACCGTTTCTTTAAAGGTATCAACTTGAGCCACTTCCTCATCAACGATAATCTCAATATCTTCTTCTACACGCTTCTGTACCTCAATGGTATACGTATACTCTTCCTCAACTTCGACCACCTTTTCAATATATTTAGGTGGACCAAAATAACCTGGATCAAGCACCGGAATACGAATAACTTTTTCAACGGTACGAGTGTCTGTAACTTCTTTTTCTTCTGTAATCCAATTGACTTTTGTTACTGTCTCAACACGTTGTTCTGTTCTCGTTGATTCTTCTTCCCATTCTCTTTCACTTACAACTTCTTCATTCCCCCACTCCAGTTCGTATGACATATCACGCTTCCCATTCCATGCATCAACATGAACAATCCGACTGACAGGCTCTAATTCAACAATTTCTTCTGTCGTCTCACATTCACCGTTTTTACAAAAGGTTGTCGTGATCTTCTTTTTTGGCGTATACGTTTCATAAGTGAACGATGGACTCAATTCCTCAGCCATATCTGAAATTAAGGCGTCTTCATCTTCTCCTTTATACATATCTAATTGAACAGTTAAGGCAATAAGACCGGGGTTAAGTCGATATTCTTTTTCAACGGGATGATTGAGGTTTACATATTGATTGACTTCTGAATTAATTCTATTTATATTCTCTTGTGTTCCTTCACTTATATCATCGTCGCTTCCACCACCGAAACTGAAAATACTTGTCACAATCAGCATAATGACAATAACGATACCAAATGTTGAACATCCCACACTCGTGAAGCTAATACCTGATAATCCAACAACACGCAATAGAAATTGAACAAGAAGCTTCAAAGCTTTAGCGATAGCTTTACCTGCTGCCTTACCTGCTTTATTTAGTCCTTTTTTGAAGAAATTCTTTGCTTTATTTTTAACATATTGTGTTAGAAAATCCTTCACTTTATCCCCTCTTTTATGTATATAGACTGCACAACTTGGTTAGCGTCGCGCAGTCTATCTCATTAAAATATACTGGCTGTTCTTGCTTTATCATTCGCTTTTCTGCGATTATTACTTCTGTTTGTTTGTTGCTGTTGCTTGTCTTTCTTGATAGCTATTTTTTCAATCTTCGTCTGACCATACATCTCATCTTTTATAGCATGATTTGTAATAGGTTCAGGCGCCTTCGCTATACTTTCATTGAGATTTGGTGCATTAAATGTTTCACTTAAATCTGTTGTTTGTTTTTCGTTATTTTTAAGGTTTAAGTTTCCACCATCAATCTTGGATACGATATGGTGTTGATCATTTTGATCGGTGACTCTAATAAAGGACCCTTGATTTGTTGAAATTTGTTGAATGGCATTTTGCGCAACTTGACCATTTTCGTTCTTTTTCGCCATCTTCTTAATTTCTGTTGGGGTTTTTGGGATATTTCGAATCATCTGGTTATGTGTAGACCCACCTTGCTGTTTTGCAATACGGGCCTCACGTTTCGATCCACCCATTTTTTCAGTAAACTTGGCGACATTTCTTGTAGCAAAGTCATGGCCTTTTTTACCACCTACCATGCCACCAATATAGCCGGCTGTTGCTTCTCTTTTTCGTTGTTTATCTAGTGCATGGATAGCAGGACTTTGACTTGCTGGTTCACCCATAATGTCCCCATATTTATTATCTAATTCTTCATTTTTTTGTTGTGTGAAGCTATTTTTTACATCCCCAACAACACTTGCTGTTGCTCGACCAACAGAACCTGCTATTTGTCCTTTATTTTTCATTGCTTTCTGAAATGAAAATTTGCCGGCACTTTGCCCTTTAGAACTCGTCGTAGCATTCTTGACTTCGCTTCCGGCACGCATAGCGTGTTGTGGTGCTTGTGCTAACCCTTTTTTTATTGTCGAAGCCCCTTTAGCAACACCACGTCCAGCACTTGCCACTCCTTGACCGGCGGCTGTTGCTACGCGTCCACCTACAGAACCTAAACCACTTCCCGCAGCACTTCCTGCAATCGCACCAACGGCAACACCACCAGGACCAAGTGCAGAGCCCATGACAACACCTGCTGTTCCTAAAGCCGCTTTACCTAAAGCTTTACCAACTTTACCACCTTGCAACATGCGATTCGCTTTTTTGGACTGTTGTCCTTCTTGCTTATATGGTTTCGTTTGATTAGATTTCCCAGAGGTTGCATGAGAAGAAGTTGTATCTCCTGATTTCGCACCACCGGAACCGCCACTAGCTGTTTTACCACTTGACGTTGTATTACCTTTAGATTGACCACCTTTACCTCTACGCATATTATTAAAGGATTCAGTAATACCTGTACCTGACATGGTTGACTTTGCTAAAGCTCCCATAGCTAACATACTCGCACCACCGGTCATCTTTGCTGCCATACCAAGCTTTCCTTGTGTTTGTGTTTCAAGACCAAATAAGGATTTTAGTGCTTCACCTGTCGGAATGAACAATATGAAGAAAATAACTTGCTCAATCATGTTGTCAGAAGTACTTGCAAAGACGCTAATCATAAAGAAGGTTGCCACATGAACAGCTTGTACCAAGACAGTTCCAGCCAATTCCCTTAAATAACCGCCAAGTAATGATTTCGTCGAATCATTAAGATAAAGCGCGACAAATAATGGACTTAGAATCATTAATAATGCAAGTGTTAACTTACGCATTGTGTAATAGAAAAATCCCCATAAACTAATGGTTAATAAAACAAGTTGAATAAAGAGAAAACCGATAGGATTCGTATTATCTTGCATTGCTTCTTCTATCGCATCAAGCGATGTCAATTCACCTAATGTAATACCTTCCTTTATGCCGTTAATCGCAAGTTCATTAATGCCAAATAGTAATTCGAAAATTATATCCGTATTAAATACAAGCAAAAGAACAATGGCTAAATCTTTAGCAAAAGTTAAAAAATACGAGCGATTGCCAGGGTTAAATCCACTACTTGCTACTTTAGAGGCAGCAATCGATATATAAACCAACATAATCGCCCATGCTAGTAAATAAAAAGCGGTCATAGCCGGTGATATGATATCGCTCCATTCGCTTTGAGTAAATGTACGAAAAATCATATCTTCGCCATCAACTTCCCCCATAATTAAATCTGATATCGAGGGGATGCCCAAAAACGGTTCCAATATCGAATCAAATAACCACTGAAAGACACTGGCGATTATATCCGTTATCTTTTCACCTAATCCATCTAACATCTATTTCACCTCTCTTAAAATAAGTGTCTTATAGTCTTTTTTCACGCATCTCGTTTAATACCGCTGTATTTGATTCCACAAAAATGATTTCTTCTTCCGATGGATCGGTTTGTAGCCAAACAGAGGATTTTCCACTTCGCATAACGCCTTCGCCTTTATCTGGATTACCAAATAAAATATTTAATTCCCCATCGCTCAATTCATAATTCTCCTTAATGTGTTTTAAATCGACTTTATTTTGTCTGAGAAATAGGGTTGTGTACGTATTTTGGATAATACCTCGAGCTTTAGGGTTTAATAAGAAACGTACAAAGTCTTGGGAAGCTACTCTCAGACCTGCATTTCTCTTTCTAGATCGTCTGGCCATCTTCTCTAAGAAGTTCACAGTTTGCTCGTTATCAAGTAAAGTCCATGCTTCATCACATAAAACAACTTTTTTCACTGAGGATAAATCAGAGTTTTTAACAAAATATTCCCATAGAAAGTTCAAAATAACGTGGTACGCAATAGGACGTAAAAAACCTTCTTCCATTTTAGAGATATTGAAATTAACTAACCGTGCAGAAGATAAATCACCTTCTACATTTTTCCCTAAATAGGTTTGCCCATCAAAAATAGGTTTTGAGCCATCTCGTAGAAACGGTCGCAAGGCAGCTAAAATTCGATCAGCATGCCGGTCATCACCAAACTGCTCTTGTATATATTGATAGATATCAGATATCGTCGGTTCAGGCTTTCTAACTTCTGATTGAATCAACTGTCCATTTACTTCTTTCGGAACAGATTCATATATTGAAGACGGGTGTTCTGTAAATCCGTATTGTTTGCGGTAAACATATTGAAGTGCTTCTTCTATAATATTGCGTTCAAAAACATCCAGTCCGCCTTCTGATCCATCTTTTCCTCGACTTAAAATATCAAAAAAGTCTAAGGCTTCATTCATTTTTTCGCGAATAGGAACAAAAGCAATAAACTCTTCACCATTTTTCTCAACAATCTGTTGCATGCTTTCATCGGTTATTTCTTGTAATTCATCTTCGTCATAATCACTGACAGACACATGTGTCACGTTAATCGCTAAGGGGTTAATGCGTATATCTGATTCTTCCGAAATATTCAAGTTAATACCACCTAAGCGCTTCGTCACTTTAACAAACTCACCTTCGATATCAATGAAGCGACTATAAACACCCATGCACGCTGTTTCTCTTGCGGATAATAATTTTACGGCTAATGATTTACCACTTCCACTCTCACCGAAAATAGCCATGTTATAGTTATTCGGACGGTAATTCTCACTACCAAAGGCATTGTAGAATTCCTTTTCGCCTGTAATAAGATTATTTCCTAACGGTACTCCACCATTAAATTGGCCACTTCCACTAATAAAGGGAGAAAAAGTTGCAAGAGCGCGTCGGTCGATATTACGATAGGCATCTTTCAATTCACTATCACCAAAGGGTAGCGTTGACATCAACCCACTTTTCACACGATTCCAGGTTGATGATAACTTAAAGAACATACCACTTAATTCATCTTCTAAGTATTCACTGTAAGCATCTAAATTCTTTTTATCTTCTGCATATAGGACACCTGTCGTACTAACATGATAATGGTCATTTTCATTAAACTGAATTTCTTGCATAAGAATTTCTATATCTTCAATTTTTGTTCGAAGTTCTTGTATTTGATCGATGTTCCCTCGTTTTTGTTGAAAGGATAAGTTGGAATAATACATCGTTAGTTGCTTTTGAAGTAATTTAATGGCTTGATTCTTTTTGATTTTGAAAATATCAATGCTAACATCGACTTCACCGCTCGTTTTCAGTACATCTAACCAGTTTGTTTGTACCGTACGAGGATAGCCTTCGCGTGGGATATAGAATGGTCTGAAGTATGTATTCTTACCTAAGGATTGTTTAATAATACCTAGATCATCTTCATCCGCGGGGATATGAATGCCCTCTGGGGAAATAGCATCCCAAAAGTTTGGTTTCATACTATCAAACATAATATCTTCAGTCGTTGCTTGTTCTTCTTGAACGTCATTTGATTGTTCGTTATTTTGTTTACTCGCTTTTTTCTTTTTAAGCAATTTCATCACGGATCAACTCCTTAACTTTTTCAATATGTTCATCTGTCTGATTGGCGGTTACATATAATGAGAAACTATCATTTTTCATTATGTCTTTAAATTTTAATTTAGCGGCTTTTCTACGATTAAGCGTGTAGTAAAGAAGTTCCACCAATCCAACATTAGATAATTCTTTCACTTGCATATTAGCCTTAGTCAAAGAGTTCACTGCTGTATTTGTTCTACGATTGAGTTCCTGTTGCGCTTTTCTATGGATTTTTTCTTGTAATTCTTCCTTGCTATCTGCTTCAAGTTTATTTACTTCGACTTGGTACGGTAAAACAACATAATATTTCGTATCGTATCTGGGTGTTGTTCGCTCCCACTCTCGTAAATTCCCTACCAGGTTAGACGCATATTCAACAGCTAAATCACTTAACCCTAGGGTCCGTTCACGTTGAACGGTTTCTTCCATAGCGGTAATCGGTTCATCTAAATCAATAAAGCGATTCTGCATATATAATTGAACGTTGTAATCGATTTGTGCTAACCACGTTTCAAACTGAGCATCTATGCCTTCTTGTTCTTCTTGGCTTAACAGGAAGTAGTTAACCGGGGTTACTTCAAGTACTTTTGTATACTTATTATTTGAAAGTATAAACATATTGTCTTTAATATCTTTCACTTTAGATAAGAACTGACGTATACTTTCAGCTTCCTGATACTGCCCTTTTTGTTTCTTGTTTTTTTGATTAACCTTTAACGGTTTTTCTTTCACTTCCATCCACGGTAAAAGGGGTTCTTTAACCATCATTTTATAGAAAATATATAGGGCTAATAAAATACCTAGTATAATTAGTACATCTCTCATTTATGATTCTCCTTTAACGAGTGTTTTTCGCCATTTCCCTTTTTGTGTTTTTTTAAAGAATAATACTTGAAGGTATTTATCATAAAACATATTTGTTTTCTCATTCTTAAGAAAACCTAATACTCCGACTATTAGCAAGACAGGGACAGCCGACATCATACAAAGTATAACGGACATCACAAAATCACTTGTGAGACCGAAAACAACCGGTATATAGGAATAGATAGTACCCCCACCGATAATGAGATAAATCAATTGTCTGGTTGATATAACTCCTAAGATATTTTTGACATCGCTAGTCATATCATCTGGTATCGTTGCTTGTCTCATAAACTATTTCCTTTCTTTTCTTAGAAATAAATTGAAGGACATAAACACATGCCCTTCAATTTTTACATATTCGCAATCCATCCACCGATATCATAGGCTTTAACAATAATAAGCGCACCAATGGCTACAAACACAAGCGCTATTAATCCTTCTGTACGCTTTTGTGGATTACCTGATGACCCGGCCAGTTTCATACCCGCTATGATCAGACACGCAACCACCCAAAAACCACCGATGGCGAGTATTAAATTATTGATATCTTTAACTTGGTTTAAAAAATCCTGTCCACCATTAAGGTCAACATTACTTAAAACAAATGTATTGAACACTTACATCACATCCTGTTTGACATTGATTAAGAGAAATAGAGCTACATATTGGCAACCCATCCGGCAATGTCACTTGATTTCACGATAACAAAAGCCCCAACGGCTACAAACGCTAACGCAATAAGTCCCTCTGTTCGTTTTTGTGGATTACCTGATGACCCAGCCAGTTTCATACCTGCAATGATTAAACAAGCAACGACCCAAAAACCACCAAGGGCTAAAATTAAATTATTCATACTCATGGCTTGATCTAAGAATGACTCAACACCATCACCACCACTACCGCCACCACTTAGTGGATTGTCGTAAGTGTTCCCAACTAAAAAATTACTAACGTGATAATTCAATGACTTAATCATGTTTTGTACCTCCTGAATAATGTGTTATTGATGGGGATAGATTAACCTCATAAACTGTCATGTAACGTAAGTTTAATAACCATGACATGCTAAAAATAAGTGCGCACCTCCTAGGTCTTAATAAATAAAAAAAATACCCCAATTTACACATGAAATATTAGATACGTTTCCCGTATCTCTCTCATGTACAAATTGGGGCATTCCCATTTTTGTCGCGTATAAAATTTTTGCTTACTTGTCTATTAGTCTAATTGAAAACAAGGAATATTTCAACCATTTTTCAAAAAATAAGAAGTTAGCAAACATTGAGCATAGTCGCTCAATGTTTGCCTGTATTATCATGCTGCATCGCTTTTAAAAACGGCTTTTTTTGTTGTAAAAATAAATCATCAATGCCATTTCCGTCAGCTTGCTTCCATACAGCAAAGTATAATTCAATGCCTTTACTCGCTAACTCTTGTGCGCACTGTATAAGGTGCATGCGAACAAATTGATTCGTCATCGCATCTGCATCAAAAGCTAAATTAACACGCTTAACACCCATACGTTCCAATATCGGTAAAGCGATACGCCAAGAACCAACACCAGGAATCGCAATAAAAGTATCACCGATGGTTTCAAGTTCTTCGTCTGTATAAGCGTTTGTTACATGCTCACTCGCAATATCGCATTTTAATCCGCCCTCTGATAGCCATACAACGTCCTTTTTTAATAATTCGCCTGACTTCCAATGAATGAGCTTAGACGATGGTATCGCTACATGTACTGGCGGTGGCGATCCCGCTGATGTTCCTTCCTTTCGCTTAGCTGATGATAACCACCAGTATCGATTTTCTTTTTTAACGGATACAAATCCATAATATTCACCCTGTTGGCTGAGAGAGACTTTTTTATTAATCTCTAAAGTGTCTTCTAGAATAACTTCGCCACTATCTAAATCAATCACTCTTACAGTGTTTGGTTGTTTCACAACCTCTGCTTTTAGGTTTTTATTCGTTGATCCTCTTTGCAGTACAGCTTCATATTGCACATCGTCTTTTCGTATTTGAAAACCTGTTATAAGGTTACGTTCGTTACGAAACGGAATCAGAATACCATCATTTTGAATGACATTCCAAAAAGTATGCGTCTTTGCTTGGTGATGATAGAATCCTGGAACACCTTTTAAGGTATCTGTTCTTAATTCATCTTTCACTTTTTTCACACTATGCCATGGTTTATCAGGCATAGAACGATAAGCCCTGGCTGAAATTTGTTCAGGTAATAATTGACGCTTATCACTCGTAAGGTGATCAAAGTGATTATCTTCAAGAACCAAGTGATTCAACCACGTTTGATAAACTTGGTGTAAACCCATTGGCTTTCGTTTTTCCTCACTTGTGTGGTGTTCAACACCCTTCGTATCAACAACATGTCCGTTATTTAAGAAGTGCAGCCATGATGGTAAGGCGCTATTTTTAGAAAAAGGTCTATCACTTGTTTTTCTTATACAAACAACCCGATGTCCTTTTTCATGAATCATACAGCCTCCCCGATGCCCGCATACAGGACAATTTTCTCGATACAATTCATACCAACCTTTTAAATTAGTTGCTCGTAGTGTGTGCATTTGTTTTCTCTCCTTTGGTTTAATATGGTTTAAATTAGTTGATGAAATCGTCGAGCATCATGCGGTGGCATCACCGTTACGATGTGAAACAGTTCATCTTTACCTTTTGTAAAAACAACAACGATAGGATCGTTATAACTATCAATACTCTCAATCACATAACGTACATGACCTTTTCGCTCTTGTTCTTCTGTTATCGTTCCTTTCATAATAGCTATCACAATGTCTTTCTTTGAATAACCTCGTTTTCTTAATCGTTCTTGTGCATGTTTTGATACACGCACCTGCCCATTAAAAAGTCCTTGCTTAATGGCATTTAAATACCCTTCCATAACCTTCATCCCTTTCAAATGATAATGTGTGACAATAAAAAAGAACGACACTTTAGGTATATGGTTTGCTACTTAAATAAAAGTAACATCGCATAAGCCCAAAGGCCGTTCGTTTGTTTTAATTATCTGCAGACACACGTATCGTGTGAAAACTGCTCTAAAAAATAAAAAGTAAAAAAGAAATTACTTTTAATTTATCACACATCTTATTGAATCTCAATACGACTGTGAAAACAGT
>ERZ1673961.779-NODE-779-length-10426-cov-312.920355_pt1 | contig 10426 bp, 7 predicted proteins | sample MGYA00580189_ERZ1673961 | MGnify/ENA primary metagenome ERZ1673961 (study PRJEB41334, sample SAMN05608105) | rock metagenome | biome: terrestrial subsurface; feature: shale formation; material: shale | place: USA: Pennsylvania ... | reverse complement strand
ATAGCATATCAATTTATGATAACAGATAAAATATAGTATAATTTTAATTTAGGAGATGTAAATGGATTTAAATGTAGATTTAGGATTTTTAAAACTATACAATCATTTTCTAGCTTATGAAAAATCTAATATTGAAGAAATTTTATATAAAAGATATAGAAGAAACCAAAAATCGTTAGATGAAATATTAGATTATCTCTTAAATAATGATATTGAAATAAATGACATTCATATTCAAGAGTTGTTGAATAGGTTTTTAGAATATGTTGGAAGGCTTACAGAAGCAGATGCAGAAATATTAAAGTCTAATCCAAGGCTTGTCGCCCAGAAACTAATGAAATTAAAAATTGAAATATTATATGATATAAAAGAGAATGTAACAGAAGTAGATGAGAGAAGGAAACAAGCAAAGTTAGATAAGTTAGAAGTTAAATATTTGAATAAAGAACAAGTTTGTAAAGTATATGCTATCGAACCAAGAACATTAGATGAATTAACTAAATCAGGTGATATTAGAACAACTCAATTTAAAGAGAAAGGTAAGCATTACTATAGTGTTGACTTTATGGATAAGTTTATGTTAGAATTTTCAAATCATTAGCAAGTGTACAATTTTGTGTACAAAAATGTTAATTTAACTAGTATAAAACCCATAAAATGGGAATAAGGAGAGTTCAATGAAAATATTCGATTTTTATAATAATCAATTCATCAAAAGTGTTAACACTCTTCTTCTGCTTTCAAAATCACTCTAATAATTACACACAATAAATCAAAAAAAAAATCAAGAATATAGTTTTTTTCTTTTAAAGAAAAATGGATATAATTAAGATACTTTTAAAAAGGTAAAAATCATGGATAATAATAAAATAGTTGTATTTGATACAACATTAAGGGATGGGGAGCAAAGTCCTGGGTGTTCTATGAACACAGAAGAGAAGATTAAAGTTGCTAAGCAATTAGAAAAATTAGGTGTTGATGTAATTGAAGCAGGTTTTGCAGCTGCTAGTCCAGGGGACTTTGATGCTGTTAGTAGAATTGCTGAACAAGTTGAAAAGTCTTCAATTTGTTCTTTAAGTAGAGCTGTTGAAAATGATATTAAACAAGCTGCTTTAGCAGTACAAAAAGCAAAGATGCATAGAATTCATACATTTATTGCAACTTCTCCTATTCATATGAAATATAAATTAAAAATGAGTGAAGAAGAAGTAATAAAAAGAGCAGTATATGCAGTTGAATATGCAAGAACTTTTGTTGATGATGTTGAGTTTTCTTTAGAAGATGCAGGAAGAAGTGAAATCTCTTTTATGAAAGAGGTAATGGATGCAGTAATTGCTGCTGGAGCTACAACTATTAATTTACCTGATACTGTTGGATATAGATTACCAACTGAATTGGGAGCAATGGTTAAAGAGTTATCTGACTTTGCAGCTAATAGAGCAATAATCTCTGTTCATAATCACAATGACTTAGGTTTAGCAACAGCAAATACTTTAGCAGCTGTAACAAATGGTGCTAGACAAATTGAAGTAACAATGAATGGTTTAGGAGAGAGAGCTGGTAATTCTGCTTTAGAAGAATCAGTTATGGCTATTAAAACAAGACGCGATGCTTTTAAAGATTTATATACAAATATAAATACAAAAGAGATTTATGCAACTTCAAGATTAGTTGCAACTATTACAGGTGTTGAGCCACAACAAAACAAAGCAATTGTTGGCAAAAATGCATTTGCTCATGAAAGTGGAATTCATCAAGATGGTGTATTAAAACATCAAGAAACATATGAAATTATGAGACCTGAAGATGTCGGTGTTATTAAAGATTCTACTTTAATTTTAGGAAAACATTCAGGACGTGCTGCATTTAAAGATAAAATAACTAACTTAGGTTTTGATACAGTAACAAGTGAAGAGTTAAATTCAGCCTTTGAAAAATTTAAAATCTTAGCAGATAAGAAAAAAGAAGTAACTGATGATGATATTAGAATGTTAATTACTGATGAGTCATTAAATCAAGATAAAATCTATGAGTTAGTTGGATTACAAATTTCTGATTGTTCTAATGGAGTACCAACAGCGGCTGTTTCTATTAAGCACAATGATGAGATTTTAACAGATGCAAATATTGGTAATGGAACAATGGATGCAATATTCAAAACAATTGATAGACTTACAGGCTATAGTGGGGAGTTACAAAGTTATAATGTGACTTCTGTTACAGAAGGAAAAGATGCCTTGGCAAAAGTTACAACAAGAGTAGTTTTTGATGAAAAATCTCCATCATTTGTAGGTCATGGTTTAAGTGTTGATACAATGCTTGCAACTGCAAATGCATATGTTAGTGCATTAAACTCATATCTTTCACAAAAAGAAAGACTTGCAAAAAATAGTGAACATCAAGTATAGAAAATAAAGTAGTTTTAAACTACTTTATTAAGTTATTTATCTGTTTAAAAAAATTTTTTGATATAATCTTTATATTTTAATTTAGTAAGGATTGGAATGCTAACAGTTATAGTAACTTCTCTTTTTTTAGCTTTAACTATAAACATACTTTTAAAAAAAATTAACCTTCCTACGATCATTGGTTATATATTTACAGGTACCATAATTGCTTATGGTTTCAATCTTCATGATGCAGTGAATAATCACACATTAAAAGAGATTGCAGAGTTTGGTGTAGTATTTTTAATGTTTACAATAGGACTAGAATTTTCACTTAGTCATTTAAAAAAGATGAAAAATGAAGTATTTGTAGCAGGTACATTACAAATTTTGATTACTGCTGTAATTGTTTTTTCTATTAGTTACTTTTTATTAGGTATAGAAAAAAATGTTTCATTTATTTTATCTTTAGCGATTGCTTTATCTTCAACAGCAATAGTTTTAAAAACATTTAATGAAACAGGTGAAATAAATAGACGATATGGACAAAGAAGTTTAGGTATTTTGATTATGCAAGATATATCAGTAATACCTATTTTATTGACAATTGGATTTATGAGTAGTGCATCAAATAGTTCTGTTACAGATGTTTTAGGTGAGATGGTTTTACATGCTGCGATGCTATTAGCTCTTATGGTAATTATTGGAAAATATTTACTTGAACCTTTTTTTAAAGCAATAACTAAAACAAACTCAGATGAACTTTTTGTTGGTACAATACTATTTTTAGCAATTGGAGCTTCACTTTTAGCTCATGAATTAGGGTTTTCATATTCACTTGGAGCTTTTATCGCAGGTATGTTAATAGCTGAAACTAGATATAAACACCAAGCAGAAGCTGATTTGGTACCTTTTAGAGATTTGTTATTGGGTATTTTCTTTGTAACTGTTGGAATGCAGTTAAAGTTTGATATTATCTCTTTATATATTCATATAATTTTAGCTTTACTAGTTTCTGTAATGATTTTAAAATTTGTTATTATCTATGCTATTATTAGAATAAATGAAAACAAACGTGTAAGTATGAAAACCGCACTTAGTTTAGTTCAAGTTGGAGAGTTTTCACTTGCTTTACTTGAACTTGCAAGAACAGGTGGTTTAGTCCCAGCTCCATATGGTCAAATAATGATTGTAACTATTGTATTATCAATGATTATAACTCCAATAATTTTAAAAAATCTTACTTTTATTACTGATAAATTTAATAAAGAAGAAGAACCAAGTGTTAGCCAAGATTTAACTAGTTCTATATTGACAAATCATACTGTTATATTAGGTTTGGGAGAGTTTGGAAGAAATATAGCAGATGATTTATCAGCCTCTTCTGAAAAATATATAGCAATTGAAAACAATATCGAAAGCTTCTATAAATCAATAAATAGTGGTTATAACGTAGTTTTTGGAAATGCTACAAATAAAGATTTATTAAGAACTGTAAATTTAAAAGAAGCAAAATATGTAATTGTTGCAATAGATAATCCAAAAAAATTATATCAAGTATGTGATACTATTCAGCAAATAGTGCCAATAGAGAAAATTATTGTAAAAATACATACAAAAAAAGAGTCAGATATTATAGATGAATTTAATATTGCTAATGTATTTATTGAAAATAGAATAACTAGTAAAAAAATTACTGAATTAATTATAAATGAGTGAGACATATAAAAAAGAGGGGTTTATATTGAAAAGGAAATTAGTTTTACAATTTGAAAGTAGTATAGATGACACAGTTTAACTTTTTTTTAAAACTTTTAAGAGATTCATTTAGAGATTTACTTCCAATAGTAGTTGTAATTTTATTTTTTCAGCTTACAATTATTCAAGATGTACCTGAAAATTGGATTTCTACTACTATTGGACTAGTAATTGTTGGATTTGGACTTGCTTTATTTTTACAAGGCTTGGAAATAGGAATTTTTCCAATAGGGGAGAGTTTAGCAAGGGATTTTGCTAAAAGTAAGAATATTATTTGGATTCTTTTCTTTGGATTTTTGATTGGATTTGGTACTACAATTGCTGAACCTGCACTTGCTGTTATTGCAGATAAAGCTGCCTCTATTTCTAGTGGTAGAATTGATGCAACAATATTAAGGCTTGTAGTTGCTGCTTCTGTTGGTTTTGCTATATTATTAGGTGTATTTAGAATAATAAAAGGTCATCCAATACACTACTATATTATTGCTGGATATATTTTAGTAGTGGGAGTTACTTTTTTTGCACCAAAAGAGATAATTGGTTTAGCATACGATTTAGGTGGGGTTACAACTTCAACTGTAACAGTTCCATTAGTAGCAGCACTTGGAATTGGACTTGCAACTTCAATTAAAGGGAGAAACCCTGTAATTGATGGTTTTGGACTTATTGCTTTTGCTTCATTAACACCAATGATATTTGTGCAAATTTATGGAATTGCTGTATATAATCTATTTGAAGCAAAAGAAGTAGCCGATATTGCAATTCATGCTACTATTTCAAGTACAACAAATATAAATATTTCTACTATTGTTTCTGGAATATTATCTGTAATAAAAGATGTAGCACCAATACTATTTATAATACTTTTCTTTCAATATATTGTTTTAAGAAAAAAAATACAAAATGTAAAAACAGTATTTTTAGGTTTTGGTTTAGTTATTATTGGTTTATATGCTTTTATCCTTGGTCTTGAAATGGGTCTATTTTCACTTGGTGAATCTATGGCTTTTCAACTTACAAAAGGTAAATCAGTACTAATAATCTATACATTTGCTTTTGCAATTGGATTTTCAACTACTATGGCTGAACCAGCACTAATGGCTATTGCAAAAAAAGCAAAAGAGATAAGTGATGGTAAAATTAATGATTTTGCATTAAGACTATTTGTTGCTTTTGGTGTTGCAATTGGTATTGCCTTAGGTGCTTTTAGAATTGTAGATGGTGGACATATACACTACTATATTATTTTTGGGTATATTTTAGTGATTATTTTAACATTTATGGCTCCTAGGTATATTATTCCTATTGCTTATGATAGTGGAGGAGTAACAACTTCAACTGTAACAGTTCCACTTGTAGCAGCTCTTGGAATTGGACTTGCTACTTCGATTGAGGGAAGAAGTCCTTTAATTGATGGTTTTGGACTTATTGCTTTTGCGTCATTGTTTCCTATGATTACAGTAATGTTGTATGGTATTTTTGTTGAAAAACTTGGAGTTAAATCTGATACTGAAATTGAAGCTGCAAACATCTTAAGAGATACTTTAATTGACGCTGAGAATATGGATTTAGCAACGGTTAATATAGATGGAAGCAATAGAAGACACTCATTGCCTATGGATTTTAGTGCAGTAGTTATAATAGTTCCAGAAGATAAAAAACTTGATGCAATTCAAGCAGCAAGTAAAGCTGGTGCTGGAGGTGTAACTGTCTTAAAAGCTGATGGTATAGGTCTTGATGGAATTGGCAATTTTTATAGAACTTCTTTTGAAGCAAATGGTGTTTTATTGCTTTTCCTTCTTCCAAGTGCAATGGTAAACTCAGTAATAAAAGAGATTATACATTCACTTCATATTACTACTATTGGAAAAGGTATTGCTTTTGCTTTTCCTATTACACATATGAAAGGTATTAGTTTAACAAGACATGATATTTTTACACATAGAAAAGATCATAAAAATCCAGAAAATAATCCTGAAAATGCAAAAGAAGCAGAAGAGAGATTTAACCAAGAATTAGAAAAAGAATTATACAATGATACAAGTAAAAACAGTTGATTATATTAGCTCAAAGATTAATACAGGAGAAGCTGTATTAATCTATTTTAGTGCTAAGAATTGTTCTGTTTGTAGTGTTTTAAAACCTAAAATTGAAAAAGAAGTAGCAAAAAATTTTCCAAAAATACAAATGTATGAAGTCAAAGCTGATTTATATAAACAAGTAGCAAGTCATTTTACGGTATTTTCTATACCAACAATATTGGTTTTTTTTGATAAAAAAGAGTTCAAAAGACAAGGAAGAAATTTAAGTGTTTCTTTATTTATAAAAGAGCTTGAAAGACCATATAATCTATTTATTTAATTTTCAATTAGGATTTTATATGAAAAAAGCACTTCTTATTTTTTTAATTATTTTTGTAGTTATGCAATTTATAAGACCAGAGCAAAAAAATGAAAAAATAGTAAAAGAGCTAGAAATTGTTGCAAAGCCTGAGGTTATGAATTTATTTAAAACTTCATGTTATGATTGCCATTCAAATAAAACAAATTGGCCTTGGTATTCTCAAGTAGCACCATTTTCATGGGTTATTACTTCTCATATAAATGAGGGTAGAAATGCTTTAAATTTCACACAATGGAATAACTATGATAAGAAAAAGCAAGAAGAAAAACTAAGATCAATTTATAAAAAAGTTTATGCAGCTATGCCACTTAAAAGTTATACTTCTTTCCATGAAGAAGCAGATTTAACAAAAGAGCAAAGAGAAATGATTAGAAACTGGACTGGAGTGAGAAGATAAATTGAGACAAGAAGTTCAAGAATTATTAGATGATAAAAAAATTTTACTTACATATACATATTTTAAACTTCAAAAACTATTTGAAGAAAAATATGGTAAAAATACTATTGTTCTTATGGAAATAGGAACTTTTTTTGAAGTTTATGAAGTAAATAATGATAAAGAACAAATAGGTAAAGCAAAAGAGATTGCTGAGCTTTTAAATATACAACTAACAAGAAAAAACAAATCAATTTTAGAAAATTCTCAAGATAATCCTATCATGGCAGGTGTTCCTGCTATATCTTTTGATAAACACCTTTCAAGAATAATAAATGAACAAAAATATACAGTAGTTGTTATAAGACAAAGAGGTCTTCCTCCTAAGGTTTCAAGATATTTAGATACAGTTATCAGTCCAGGAACAAATTTTGATTTTGTAGTTGACCAAGATGAAAATAATATTACTTCTTTAGTTGTTGATCAAGTAAAAGGAATATATTTAATAGGATATAGTGCAATTGATGTGACAACAGGTAAGTGTTATTATAATGAAGTACATGGTACAAGTGAAGATAAGTTTTATGCACTTGATGAAGCTTTTAATTATATGAATATGCATAAAACAAATGAAATAGTTGTAACTTTTGCAGATAAAAATATAAATCAAAAAGAAGTGATTGATTACTTAGAGTTAAAATTAAAAACTTTTCATATTGGAAGTTTTAGACCAAAAATCACTTATCAAAATGAATTATTTAAAAATGTATTCAATATTCAATCACTTCTTACTTCAATAGAACATCTTGATATGGAAAGAGTGCCTTTAAGTAGTGAAAGTTTAGCTATATTAATTGATTTTGTTATTGGTCATGATTCAAATATTGTTCAAAAATTATCAATGCCTATAAAACTTGATATCTCAAAATATATATATTTAGGAAACAATGCATTAGAGCAATTAAATATAATAGAAACTTCTCATAATCCAAGTTTAATTAAACTTTTAAATAATACTTCAACAGCCATGGGAAAAAGACTTCTAAAAGAAAGACTAACTCATCCTGTAAAAGATACAAAAGAGATATTAAGAAGATTTAATTTATCAAAAGAGTTATTTGATTATTATGCTCCAATAGAAAATGAATTAGCAAATATTTATGATATTGAAAGACTTACAAGAAGAATAAAACTTGCAAGATTACACCCTTTTGAATTAAACTATTTATATGACTCTTTATTAAGTATAAAAGAAGTTGTAAAGTTTATGGAAAGTTACAAGTTTTTTACTCCTCCTTGTAGTTCTAAAGAGCTAGAACTTTTTATAAACTCAATTGATTCTACTTTTGATTTAGATATATCTGGTAAGTATATGTTAAAAGATGTAGAAGCAAATATGGTTTGCGAGGGAATAAATGTTCAAATTGATGAGTTAACTAGACAAAATGATGAACTTTACTCAAAATTAGAGTTATTAAAATCACATATTTTAACATATTTAAAAAGTGATGATAAAAATCAAGTAAGTATAAATAGACTTGATAAAGAGGGCTTTTATTTAGCACTTACTAAAAATAGATACAATCTAATAAAAGATGAATTACTAAATTCACATATTATTATTGATGATGAACTTTTATTAGTTAAAGATTTTAAAATAAAAGTGCAAACTACAAATGTAAAAATATCATGCAGTTTAACAGAGACTATTTCAGATAAATATGTACATAATCTAAGAAAAATAATAGAGTTAAATAAACTTGTATTTAAAGAAAAACTAGTAGAGTTTGAGAAAAAATTTGCAATATTATTAGAAGAACTTGTACAGTTTATAGCAGAGATTGATTTAACAGTTTCAAATGTAAAAACAGCTAAAAAGTATAATTATACATGCCCTAAAATAGTAAAAACAAAAGATGATGAAAACTTTTTAGAATTAGTTGATCTTAGACATCCTATTATTGAAGCAAATGAAGAACAAGGTATTTATGTTCCAAATGATGTGGTTTTAGGAGAGCTAAGTTATGCCTCAAAAGAGCAAAAAAACAATGTAATAGTAAAAAATTCAAAACCTTTAAATATAACAGATAATAAAATGCATGGAGTTTTACTTTATGGTATAAACTCATCTGGTAAATCTTCGCTTATGAAATCAATAGGAATTGCTGTTATTTTAGCTCAAGCAGGTTTTTATGTACCAGCAAAATCTATGAGATTTTCAGTTTTTGATGCAGTTTATACAAGAATTAGTGGAGCTGATAATATTGCAAAAGGTTTATCTTCATTTGCTGTTGAGATGCTTGAACTTAAAAATATTTTCAATAGAGCAACAAAAAAATCTTTAGTTTTAGGAGATGAGATTTCTCATAGTACTGAAACTATGAGTGGTTTAAGTATTGTTGCAAGTGCTATATTAAAACTTGCAAAACTAGAATCAATTTTTGTTTTTGCAACGCACTTACATCAATTACCAGAGATAAAAGAGATAGAAAAACTAAGAAATATTATCTCTTTACATCTATCAGTTATGTATGAAGATAAAGAAGATAAACTTATTTTTGATAGAAAACTAGCCTTTGGAAGTGGTTCTTCTATGTATGGATTAGAGTATGCAAAATCACTTCATATGGATAAAGAGTTTTTAAGCGTTGCAAATGATATTAGAAAACGTTTAACAGATGATTATGATAAAATAGAAAGACTTACACAGAAAAAAACCTCAAAATATAATAAAGATGTATTTGCTTCAACTTGTGTAATATGTGGAAAAGCTTGTGATGATGTTCATCATATAAAAGAGCAAGCACGAGCAAACAAAGATGGCTTTATAGGTCATATGAATGCAAATCATAAGTACAATCTAATTCCTTTATGCAAAGAGCATCATAAATTAGTTCATGAGGGTAAAATCAACATAAATGGTTTTGTAGCAACCTCAAATGGTTTGGAGCTTCATTATACAAGTTTAGAAGAGTAAAGAAAAATATCTTTACTCTTATATCCAATAGTTTGGATAGACTCTTTTTTTGTGTAAATTATTATAAAAAACACCAACTAAAATTATAATTGCAGCTCCTAAAGCTGTTGGAAAAAATAGAAAATCCCAAGATGAACCCATTATAAATACAATAACAGGATTTGAACCTGCTGGGGGATGAACTGTTCTTGTTAATAACATTACTGCAATTGCTAAAGCTAAAGCAAGAGCTAAACTCCACCAATAATTTCCAACAAAATGAAAAAAGAATAATCCCATAAATGTTGATATTACATGACCAAAAAAGATATTTCTTGGTTGTGAAAAAGGACTATCGCTAAATCCAAATAGCAAAACACAAGTAGCTCCAAATGAACCCATGATAAATATGTTTTCATAACTATTTGTAAGATAAGCAACAACAGATATTGCAATAAATGCACCAATAAAAGCAAAGGCAACTTCAGTAGCATTTGCTTTTGGTGGAAGCTTTGCATTATTTCCTTTTATTTTTTTTATGTAATT
>ERZ1673961.778-NODE-778-length-10442-cov-51.437855_pt1 | contig 10442 bp, 11 predicted proteins | sample MGYA00580189_ERZ1673961 | MGnify/ENA primary metagenome ERZ1673961 (study PRJEB41334, sample SAMN05608105) | rock metagenome | biome: terrestrial subsurface; feature: shale formation; material: shale | place: USA: Pennsylvania ... | reverse complement strand
CAATTTTTAAAAAAAGATATGGTGTCACTTGGACAGCTATCTTATGATAAAATAGTATCCAAAGCGGTATCGAAACAGACACCGTTTGTTATCTCAGATCCAAAATCAATGATAGCAAAAGAAATACATGACTTAATGTCTGATTACTTAACCGATCCTGATGCTGAACCTTCAGCACAACAGTCAGGGTTTATATCAAAATTAAAAAAGTTAATTAAAGAGAGGTAGATCATGATGAAAAAAGTAAATGTACTTGTTGTTGATGATTCCGCCTTCATGAGAAAAATGATTTCAAATATCTTAGAAGATCATGCGCGGCTCCATGTGATTGATACGGCAAGAAATGGTCAAGATGCATTGGAGAAGATAAAACAACATCTGCCAGATGTGGTTACGCTAGATATTGAAATGCCGGTGATGGATGGGATTACGGCTTTAAAAGAAATTATGGCAAACGATCCAAGACCCGTTGTGATGTTGTCTAGTCTAACACGAGAAGGGGCAGATAAGACTTTAGAATCAATGGAATTTGGTGCGGTTGATTTTATTCCAAAACCTTCTGGGTCTATTTCTCTAAACATTCAAGACATAGAGGACGAAATAATAAGTAAGGTGTTAGAAGCTGCTGAAGTTGAAGTGAAAACACTCAAGCGTGATATGCCAGCCTTACCGATTAAAAAGCTCGTGCCTAGACCTGAAAGAACGAATACTCGCCCTGTTAAACCATTGGGTGACCAACCTGAATCTTTTAAGAAGATTGTAGCCATCGGGACATCTACAGGTGGACCCCGTGCTCTGCAACAGGTGATTACCCAGTTACCCAAAGATTTGAAGGCGCCGGTTGTTGTTGTCCAACACATGCCGGCAGGCTTTACTAAATCTTTAGCTGACCGATTGAACCAGTTATCGAAAGTGACGGTAAAGGAAGCAGAGGATGGGGATTTGTTGCATCCAGGCGTGTGTTACATCGCACCGGGTGGTTTTCAAATGCGAGTGAAAAAATCGAATAAAAGCTTTCGCGTAAGTATTTCTAAAGAGGAAAACAGAAACGGTCACCAGCCAGCGGTGGATGTGTTATTTGAATCATTGGCTGAGCTTACTGGTGTTGAACTGGTAAGTGTGATTATGACCGGGATGGGATCAGATGGTACGAATGGGCTGATACAAATGAAAGAACAGCATCCGTTCACTCAATCGATTTCTGAATCAAAAGAAACATGTGTTGTCTACGGTATGCCTCAAGCAGCGGAAAAAACAAAATTAGTTGATTTTGTTGAACCTTTAACGCTGATTAGTGAGCGTATTGTCAAATTAGTTTAAGTGAGAGGTGAATGTGATGGAGATGAATGAGTATTTAGATGTTTTTATTGAGGAAAGTAAAGAACACATTCAAGCGTTAAATGATCATCTATTAACGCTAGAAAAGAACCCGGAAGATGTGTCAATCGTAAATGAAATTTTCCGTTCTGCTCATACATTAAAGGGTATGTCAGCGACAATGGGGTTTCAAGATTTAGCTGACTTAACACATAAAATGGAGAATGTGTTAGATGCCATTCGTAATCATAAGGTTAAGCTGAATGAAGCGATTCTAGATGTGATTTTTAAAGCAGTTGATGCGCTTGAAGCAATGGTTCTAGATATCATTGATGGAGGCGAAGGTAAAAAAGACGTCAAAGACCTTGTCAATCAACTTGAAGCGATGGAAAAAGGTGAGAGCGTAGAAGTTACTTCATCACCGAAAATATCAGCTGATATGACAAACACATCTGTCAATCCGGATGTTACTTTAGATGAATTTGAACTCACTGTGTTGCAACAATCAGCTGAAGGTGGCTTCAATAATTACCAAGTGACAGTGACACTGCAAGAAACAACGTTGTTAAAGGCTGCTCGTGTTTATATGGTCTTTGAGATTCTTGAAAAACTGGGTGAAGTGATCAAGTCAACACCATCTGTGCCCGAATTAGAGGAAGAAAAGTTTGACTATAGTTTTACGGTTGTGTTAGTGACTAAGGATTCGGCTGATGATGTTTCAGCTAAAATTAATAAAGTGTCTGAAATTGACACGGTTGAAGTGAAAGAGCTAGAAATTCAGGCGTATGACCGAGACGAAGCAACACCTGCTTCAAATACATCAGAAGCACCATCGGATAACGGTTCAAGTGAGGATGCACAAGCAACCTCAACTTCAAATACGAAGAAAAAATCTCAGCTTTCTAGCAAAACAATCCGGGTAAACATTGACCGTTTGGATGCGCTTATGAACTTGTTCGAAGAGTTAGTCATCGACCGGGGTCGTCTGGAACAAATTTCAACAACACTTAAAAACAACGAACTACAAGAAACAGTGGAACATATGTCACGTATTTCTGGTGATCTTCAAAACATCATCTTAAAAATGCGTATGGTACCAGTGGACCAAGTATTTAACCGCTTCCCACGTATGGTTCGTCAATTAGCTAAAGATTTAAATAAAGACATTGATTTACAAATTTACGGGGCTGAAACAGAGCTTGATCGTACGGTGATTGATGAAATTGGTGACCCACTGGTTCACTTAATCCGTAATGCTTTAGACCATGGTATTGAAACGCCTAGTGAGCGTGAAGCAAAAGGGAAACCAGCTCAAGGCACGCTGAAATTAAATGCTTACCATAGCGGTAACCATGTCTTTATTGAAATTGCTGACGACGGTGCGGGTATTGACCGTGAGAAAGTACTGAAAAAAGCGATTGCTAACGGGGTATTAACACTTGAAGAATCAAAGAGCTACTCCGACCAACAAGTCTTCCAATTAATCATGGCATCAGGCTTCTCGACAGCCGATACCATTTCTGATATTTCAGGACGCGGGGTTGGACTTGATGTCGTGAAGAATACGATTGAATCACTCGGTGGTAATATTACCATTGACTCTAAGTACAATGAGGGATCCACGTTTGTGATTCAGTTGCCACTGACATTGTCAATTATTTCAGTTATGTTAACAGAAGTTAAAAACGAAAAATATGCAGTGCCATTATCTTCAATTATCGAAACAGCCATTGTTAACAAAAAGGACATTCTCTCAGCTCATCACCAACCTGTGATTGACTTTAGAGGACGCGTTGTGCCACTTGTGTCACTTTCAGATGTCTTTAATGTACCAGGTGAAACAGAAGAAGATGACTTCTACTCTGTTGTCATTATTAGACAAGGCGAAAAAATGGCCGGTCTGATTGTTGATTCCTTTATTGGCCAACAAGAAGTTGTATTAAAATCACTTGGAAACTATTTAACAGATGTCTTTGCCATTTCTGGGGCAACTATCTTAGGTGATGGACAAGTTGCATTAATTGTTGATACGGATGCATTAATTAAGTAAGGGGAGGTATAACAATGGCTTTAGAATTTTTAAAATCGATTGTCTTTGAATTAAATGATGAAGAATATGCTTTACCAGTAGACTTAGTAGGCGCGATTGAGCGTGTTATGCCGATTACGCGTATTCCTGGAGTGCCACCGTTCGTTAAAGGTGTGCTTAATTTACGCGGCGTGGTGACACCGGTCATTGATTTGCGTGAACGTTTTAGTTTTGATCGTCAAGAAGAAACAGAGGCGACCAGAATTATCATTATTCAGCACGACGAAAAAGATGTCGGTCTGATTGTTGATGCATGTTACGATGTGATTGATATTCCGAACGATACGATCGAACCAGCACCGGAAACCGTTGGTACGGTTAAAATTGATTATATTAATGGTGTAGCGAAATACGATGAACGCTTACTTATTTTATTGAATATTGACGAGATTTTATCAACCGATGTCTTAAAAGAATTTTATGAAATGAAGTAGGTGAGAATGTGGCTTCGATCGAATCATTAACAGCCTTTCAATTAGACGTAATGAAAGAAATTGGTAACATTGGCTCGGGTAATGCCGCAACGGCCCTATCCAAAATGTTAAATAAAAAAATCGACATGCACGTGCCCTCGGTACGTGTCGTTGATTTTGAAGAAATGATGAATTTAGTTGGTGGACCTGAAGAAATTATTACCGCCGTCTTTCTCCGAATTGAAGGAGAAGTACCAGGGCAGATGTTCTTTATTCTCTCACCTGAAGAAGCGGAAAGTTTTGTCAAACAATTAACCGGGATTGATGACTTCTCAGTTATTGATCATCCGGATAATCCAATGGCTTTATCTGCTTTACAAGAAATCGGCAATATTTTAGCGGGTTCTTATTTATCAGCTTTATCAGACTTCATTGGTGGGAGCCTGCTACCCTCAATTCCGTTACTCACCATCGATATGGCTGGCGCTATTTTAGCAGAAGGTTTACTCGAAATTTCCCAAGTAAGTGATCATGCGATGGTCATTGATACATTAATCGATGGTCATGAAGATGAAGGCGATCCTATCAAAGGTCACTTTTTCTTGTTACCGGATCCTGACTCGTTTGATCACTTATTTGACAAGCTTGGAGTTAATGATTAATGAAAACATTAGTAGACCATATTGTGAAGGTCGGGATTGCTGATTTAAAGTTTGCTGAAGCACCTATGCATTTGCGTACATCAGGATTAGGTTCTTGTGTAGGTGTTGTCATTTATGACACCCGACTTAAGATTGCTGGCATGGCTCATGTCATGTTGCCGGATTCAACTTCGGCGAAAAAGGATAATATTAACGCCTATAAATACGCGGATACCTCTTTGCCTATTTTAGTGCAAACGCTATTAGATAAAGGTGCAAGACGGCACCAATTAAAGGCGAAAATTGCGGGTGGTGCTCAAATGTTTTCATTTAGTTCGACGAATGATATGCTGAGAGTAGGCGAACGCAATGTGATTGCCGTGAAAGAATTTTTAGAAAAAGAACGCATCCCGATTGTAGCTGAAGATGTCCGAGGTAAAAGCGGGCGGACGATTGAGTTTTCAACAGAAACATTACTGCTTAACGTGCGAACCGTGAACCAAGGCACGCAAGATTTATAAGAAAGGAAGGCGATTACTATGACTTTAGACAATATCGATCAATTATGGTTAGCGTGGCGTGACACGCGTAGTCCGGACATAGCTAATCGTCTTGTTGAGCACTATCAATACTTAGTCGATTTTCATGCACAACGGATTGGTGTGCATTTACCAAAAACGGTCCAACGCGATGATATTCGAAGTTTGGGCTTTTTTGGCTTATTTGATGCGCTTAATAAATTTGAACCTGAACGCGATTTGAAATTTGATACGTATGCGTCGTTTCGAATTAGAGGAGCAATTATTGATGGTCTCAGAAAAGAGGACTGGTTGCCACGGTCTGCACGGGAACGTACGAAAAAGATCGAACAAGCAATCCAAACATTAACTCAAGACTTACAGCGAGAACCTTCAGCTGATGAAATCGCTGAATATGTCGGCATTAGTCGTCAAGAAGTTGAAGATACAATTAAAGATCAGCTGTTTAGTAATCTCTTATCGATTGAAGAGAAGAGTGGCGAAAATAGTGATGATTTTAAAGAAGGTATCGGTCATTCGATTATTGATAATCAACAGCTTACGCCTGAAGAAGCATTAATGAGAGACGAACATCACGAGGAGCTCGCAGAAGCGATTAAAGGTTTGAATAAAAATGAACAACTCGTCGTTAGTTTGTTTTATTATGATGAATTAACGTTTACTGAAATCGGGCATGTTCTTAATTTAACCACATCACGAATATCACAAATTCATAAACAAGCTGTTTTTAAATTGCGACATGTTTTACAATAGAAATAAAACAGTCAACAAAAGGAGCCGATCATGTGGTAGCATTTGATGATTTTTTTGACGTAACCATCACGGAAGATGAATTGTCTGCTCATCTGATATTAAAAGATGAGTGGCCTGAAGAAGAAATAGAACTAGATGCTTTAAAACGCTGGTTGAAATCACATCAGATCCAAGCGGGATTAAAAGAGGAGACACTTAAACTTCTCACTGAAAAGGATCAAACGATCGTTTTTCCAATTTTAATTGCTGAAGGGCAAACGGCCGTCGACGGTCAAGACGGAACGATTCGCTTTTTAACAAAAGATTCTGATACCGTGAATATAGAAGAACGAGAAAACTTTAGAGACATACATAAAATCCTTACGGTTGAAAAAGATGAAAAGATTGCTGTGATCACACTGCCGACCGAAGAACAGAATGGCTATAAAGTAACTGGAAAAGTTATTCACGGTAAAAAAGGGAAAGCTGTTAAATTCTCAGCCGGTGATAATGTTTATTTCGATGAAGAATCGCTCAGTTTTTACAGTAGTATTATCGGAAAGCCAAGTATTGGCCATACAAAAATCAGTGTGTTTAATACATATGAAGTCAATGAAGATGTATCAATGAAAACAGGGAATGTCAAGTTTGAAGGATCGGTAACGGTTCGCGGCAACGTGCCTGAAGGTTATGCAGTTGAGGCAACAGGTGATATCTATATCTATGGTTTGGTTGAAGCCAGTCACATTAAAGCTGGAGGCTCTGTCCATATATCTGAGGGCATCGTTGGGATGAAAAAAGGTCTGATTGAGGCTGGGGTTGATGTTAACATTGGTTACATTAATCAGGCCACTGTCCATGCTGGACAAAATATTAATGTGAGTAATTCCATTTTGCATAGCGAATGTACCGCACAGTCACATATCTACTGTCAAGCTGGCCATATCATTGGTGGCGTTTGTTCAGCTGGCGAGTCGATTGAAGCAAAAGATATTGGTAATAAAATGGATACAAAGACAACAGTGGCGATTGCTGTTAACCAAAAATCGATGGAGCTATTAAAGCAACTCGATTTGGCACGTGACACGCTACTTGAAGATGTGAAGAAATTAAAGAAGTTAGGGACGGGTTTGGAAGCAAAGGCAAAAGCCGGTGGGCTTAGTTCAAAAGAGCGGATTTTATTACTTAAACAGCGCAATACATTGCAACTAACCGAAGATAAATTAGCCGAAATTGAAGATAAAAAAGCAAGTTTAACGGTGTCAATCGGTGAAGAGAATGAAGCGAGTTTGTTAGCTAAAGGGACCTTGTACCCAAATGTTGAACTGTGTTTTGGTAAATATCAAGAAACGACGAAAAAAGAGTATAAATATTCTTGTGCTCATTTAGAAGATGGCGAAATCATGATTACACCGATAAAGAGTCGAGGAGCATAATAGAAAGGTCGGTCATTTAATGGAATACCTCCTTATATTGATGAGTTTTTTATTGCATATTGTAACGTTTATTATTTTAAGGCATTACTATTTAAAACAACAAACGCACCAATCTGAACAACAAAGATTCCAGGAAGAAAAAAAGGAACTTGAACAACTGTTGATGTCTTATTTAATTGAAATGAAAGATGAAAATGACCGTCTACTTCACGTGGTTGAAAAAATCCCGCAACGAGATCCAGTACCTGATACAAAAGAGACAACCGTTTCAAGTAGTGTTAAACAAGAAGAGAACGAAACGAAAGCCGTCATCTCAAGTGAGCCTGACACAAGACGAGAAGCGGCCTACACACCACTCGTAGATGCGATTGAAGATGAGCCGGTCAGTTATAAAAAATCATATCAAGCGGAGATCATTGAGCGCTACGCGCAAGGTGAATCACCTGAAATGATTGCCAAAGCAATGGACCGAGGGAAAACGGAAGTCGAATTGATCATAAAATTTCACAAAAAATAAAGGCGGATGCTTGCCTTCACTCATGAAATATGATATATTAGTTCTCGGTGTTAAATACACACGCTAGTTGAAATGTAAAAAGGTGCTTAATTATTTTTGAGTCTTTTATGTTGAGGACGTTAGCGGAGGAAAATAAAAAACCTATTAGGAGGAACAAAAACATGGCAGTTATTTCAATGAAACAACTACTTGAAGCTGGTGTACATTTTGGACACCAAACACGCCGTTGGAACCCAAAGATGAAGAAATATATCTTCACAGAGCGTAACGGCATCTACATTATCGATTTACAAAAAACAGTGAAGAAAGTGGAAGAAGCTTATAACTTCATTAAAGAAGTTGCTGAAAACGGTGGGACTGTTCTTTTCGTTGGTACGAAAAAACAAGCACAAGAATCAGTTAAAGATGAAGCGATCCGTTCAGGTCAATACTTCATTAACCAACGTTGGTTAGGTGGTACTTTAACTAACTTCGGTACAATCCGTAAGCGTATCAATCGTCTTAAAGACATCGAGCGCATGGAAGAGGACGGTACATTTGATGTCCTTCCTAAGAAAGAAGTTGTTGGACTTCTTAAAGAAAAAGATCGTCTAGTTAAATTCTTAGGCGGTATTAAAGACATGAACAAAATTCCTGATGCTTTATTTATCGTTGACCCTCGTAAAGAGCGTATCGCGGTAGCTGAAGCTCACAAATTAAATATTCCGATTGTTGGTATCGTTGATACGAACTGTGACCCAGATGAGATTGATTATGTCATCCCAGCAAATGATGATGCAATCCGTGCGGTTAAATTACTTACTGGTAAAATGGCAGATGCTATTTTAGAAGTAAAACAAGGTGAAGAAGAAGCTGTTGAAGAAACAGTAGAAGCAGTAACTGAAGAAGTAGCTTCAGAAGAGTAAACGTTGACGGAGGTGATAAGAGGGTAACCTTTTATCACCTTTTTTAAAGCGACGTCTAAGTAACTTACATTCTAAGGAGGAATTTTACATGGCAGTAACAGCGAGTATGGTAAAAGAATTACGTGAAAAAACAGGCGCAGGTATGATGGATTGTAAAAAAGCATTACAAGAAACTGATGGTGATATGGATCAAGCGATTGATTACCTACGTGAAAAAGGTATTTCAAAAGCAGCTAAAAAAGCTGATCGTATTGCAGCTGAAGGTTCAGCTTATACATTAACTGAAGGTAATACAGCCGTATTATTCGAAGTTAACTGTGAAACTGACTTCGTAACGAAAAACGATCAATTTAAAGCCTTATTAAGTGAATTAGCTAAGCACTTACTTAGCCAAAAACCAGCAAACGTTGAAGAAGCGTTACAACAACCATTACATGGTGATGGAGAAACAGTTGAAACATTCATCAACAACAACATCGCAAAAATTGGAGAAAAACTTTCTCTTCGTCGTTTTATCATTGCTGAAAAAACAGATAACGATGCCTTCGGTGCGTACATCCATATGGGTGGAAACATTGGTGTCCTTACAGTATTAGAAGGTACAACAGATGAAGCATTTGCAAAAGATATTGCGATGCATATCGCTGCTGTTAACCCACGTTTTGTTTCACGTGACGCAGTAGATGCTGAAACAGTTGAAAAAGAACGTGAAGTCCTTAAGCAACAAGCACTTAACGAAGGTAAGCCAGAAAAGATCGTTGAGAAAATGGTTGAAGGTCGTTTAGGCAAATTCTTCGAAGAAATTTGTTTATTAGAACAAAGTTTTGTTAAAGACCCAGATCAAAAAGTGAAGCAATTAGTCGCAGATAAAGGCGCAACAATTGCTGACTTTGCTCGTTATGAAGTAGGCGAAGGTATGGAAAAACGCCAAGAAAACTTTGCTGAAGAAGTAATGAATCAAGTTAAAAAATAATGATGTAAGCAGATTGAAGTTAAAAAGGGAGCACATCGTGTTCCCTTTTCTTTAGGAAAGCTTTAAAAATATTTGTCTAGAAGTAAAAGTTCATGTAAGATAGAATTAAATTCTACATAATGGAGGTAATTATGGTCGCAGCACGTTATAAACGCATTGTATTAAAATTAAGTGGAGAAGCATTAAGTGGTGAGCAAGGATATGGTCTTGAACCGAAAATTGTTCGATCTGTTGCTGAACAAGTGAAAGAAGTCGTGGAATTAGGTGTAGAAGTTGCTATTGTTGTCGGTGGAGGTAACATTTGGCGCGGAAAAGTGGGTAGTGAAATGGGCATGGACCGTGCAAATGCTGACTACATGGGGATGCTAGCGACGGTGATGAATTCACTCGCCCTGCAAGACAGCCTAGAAAACTGCGGTGTAGAAACGCGTGTTCAAACATCCATTGAGATGCGCCAAGTAGCTGAACCATACATTAGACGCCGAGCGATGCGTCATCTCGAGAAGAAACGCGTAGTGATTTTTGCTGCTGGTACAGGTAATCCGTATTTTTCAACAGATACAACCGCCGCACTGCGCGCTGCTGAAATTGATGCAGAAGTTATTTTAATGGCAAAGAATAATGTGGATGGTGTGTATACTGCTGATCCAATGATTGATTCAACCGCAACAAAATATGATGAACTCACTTACTTAAAGATGTTAAATGATGGTTTAGGTGTGATGGATTCAACGGCATCATCTCTATGTATGGACAACGATATACCTCTATTAGTCTTTAATGTCACTGAAGAAGGTAATATTAAGCGGGCCGTTTCCGGTGAGGAAATTGGTACCATTATAAGGGGGAAATAAACCATGTCAGAACAAATTATTAAAGA
>ERZ1673961.777-NODE-777-length-10458-cov-15.232337_pt1 | contig 10458 bp, 7 predicted proteins | sample MGYA00580189_ERZ1673961 | MGnify/ENA primary metagenome ERZ1673961 (study PRJEB41334, sample SAMN05608105) | rock metagenome | biome: terrestrial subsurface; feature: shale formation; material: shale | place: USA: Pennsylvania ... | reverse complement strand
CATTGTAGCAAAGGCTATTTGTCGTGCCGACCTACCTTATGGATTGGCGCTTACGAAGAAATTGAATTCTATCAACAGATGTTGCAGGAGTTAAAACAGGCAGAAAGCCTTAAACAAAGAGAAGAAAGATTAAATACTGATGAAGAAATTGAGTCTATTATCAAAAAAGCTGTCAAACAAAAGAAAGCAAATGCTAATGTATCAGCAACAAAGGGTGAAAAAATCAAAGATATTCGTGTGAATAAAAAAGCAGAAAAAGCGATGAATCGCCAAAAGGAATCTTTTGATTTGAACCAAAACAAAAAAGAGTCGCCTGCTCAAGTTGTTTCAATTGAGAAGGAAAATGAGGAGGTTGAACAATCAAAAACGTCTTCAAGCTTAATGGAAAAACTTCGCAAGAAACGAGATGAGGAATTTGGAAAAGATCAATGATTTAGTTCTAAAGGGTACATTTAAAACCGCAACGTATGAACAACAAGTCTTGTCAGAATATAATAACAATCCTTTTATAGAAGCTCTCCCTTCGATATTTAATGAAGACGATGTCTTAGAACGCTTTATGGTGACCCCGAGAATTAGTGAGACTGATAAAAAGAGCGAGTCTAATATTCGATATCACATTTTGAAAAGAGTAAGAAATTTTATTCAACCTTTACCTATTCATTTTGAAGTTGAACGCCGGTTATCAACTTTAATTAGAAGAGGATATCTTGCTAGGAATCCTTTAGATAAAACTTTTTTAGAAAGAATTCGCGTATTACATGAATTAAGAGAAGAACAAGAACTGGCTCATAAACACATTGAGGATCGCTTGAATTATATTCGCTCAACAGCAGACAGTTTATCAATTATCGGTATTTCAGGGATTGGAAAAACAACGGCGATTGAGCGGCTCTTACTTATGTATCCACAAGTTATTAAACACGAAACATACGCAGGTCAACCATTTAATCGAACGCAAATTGTTTGGTTGAAAATTGATTGTCCCTATGATGGTAGTTTATCAACCTTATGTAAAAGCTTTTTTAAAGCTATTGATGATTTATTAGGTACCCGTTACTTAGAAAAGTATGGCTATTTGAATCGTGTAACATCGACGATGTTATTGCACATGACTTCGTTAGCAACCATGTTTGGTATTGGAGTTTTGGTGATAGATGAAATCCAGCATTTGCTACACTCTAAAAATGATCAAGAAGAAATGTTGAATTTCTTTGTGACATTATCAAATACAGTAGGCATACCAACTGTGTTAATTGGGACATCTAAGGCTCAACAATTGTTTAAGGGGAATTTTAGGCAGGCAAGAAGAGCATCAAGTGACGGAGCGGTCATATGGGATAGAATGGCTGAAGAAAGTGAAGAGTGGGAGTTCTTTTTAGAAACGTTATGGAAGCTACAGTGTCTAAAGACGCCAACTACGCTTACTAATGAACTGAAAGTAGCATTCTATAGAGAGTGTCAAGGAATCACAGCCGTTGCGATTAACTTATTCATATTAGCTCAAGAACGGGTTCTATTTGACGAGGGAAATCCCGAAGAGATTCTTGCACCAAGTGTGTTAAAGAAAACGGCAGAAGAAGATATGCAGACACTACAGCCAATGTTAAATGCCATTCGTAATAATAATTTAGCAGATATGATGAAATACGAAGATATCATGATTAATCTTGATGAGGTTATGTTAAATCACAAGAGAGATACTGAAATAAGCGGTCGTATTAAAGAAGCGTTTAAAGAACGACAAAACACGATTGATTTAAAACGAAAAGACATTATTGAAAGCTTATCAATTGAAGTAGCTGCACTCGGTATATTTGAACATTTAAGCAGTCAAGATATTAAAACACTTTCGACAAAAGTTGTAGAGACGTACCCTATAGATGTAGATGTCTCAAAGTTAAAGTCTGAAGTTATCCAGAAAGCAATTAAATTAAATGAAGATAAGAACAGTCATAAAGAAACAGCTGAACCAAAAAAAATAGAAACTTTACCTTTGTTAAAGCTAAGGAATCAGGCGTTAACTAAAAAAGTACATCCATATGATTATTTAAAAGTCAGGGGTTACATTAAACAGCCAATTGAAGAGTTCTATTAGGGGGTTAAAAACTTGTTGCCTTTCTTTACTGAACCTTATCCAAATGAATTAGTTTATTCAATGATTGCACGCTACCACTTTTATAGTGGAAATATTGATTGCAAAGATACTTTAGAAGAAGTATTTCAAAATCGTTCTGTTATCCCTAGCGTGGAAATTGGTAGCCACTTTGATGCTTTAGCTCATCAAATGGGGAGTGCCTATTCTGCTGAATATTTACTGGCTAAACATACGGTATATCCTTACTATGCGCCTTTTTTATCAGAAAAACGTCAAGGCGAAATCCTTCAAGATGTGAAAGGCGATGGTAAAGGACTTTACACACGGTTAGGGATAATCGCTGGTAGTATATGCAGAAGGAAAGGCTTATATTATTGTCCGTGTTGCGCTAAAAATGATATTGAAAAATATGGTGAGCCTTATATTCATAGAGAACACCATTTACAAGGTATTGATTTATGTCCTCATCATGGCAATCACTTAAGAAAATATCCTGTTGTCCTTAATACACGAAGTCGAATTGAATTTGTTCGTTTTGAAGCAAATAAAATGGATTTGCATTCCATTGGTGATAATAGTGAAGAACAACAGTTAAGGATAGCTAAAATGGCTTATCAGCTTTTGATTAGTGAAATAGCTTTATCATCGCGTGAGCAAACATCAAGTAGGTACAGAGCGTTGCTTAGAGAGAGAAATTATATCACATCGGCAAACCGCGTACGACAAATAGATCTCTATCAGGACTTCAATAGGGTATATTCACAAAAAACACTTGAAAAATATGAGTCTATTTTAATTGAGAGCGATGAATACAGCTGGCTAAAAGTACTGACCCGTAATATCAAACGCCATGTTCATCCATTGCGGCACTTATTGTTTATGGATTTTTTAAATGTAGATTTTGAGGCTTTATTGAATAAAAACCGAGATAACGGTCCTTTTGGTGAAGGACAGTGGCCGTGCTTAAATAAAGCAGCTTCTCATTATAAGAAATTAGTTATTAATAAAGTTATTGTTTCTAGAGACTCTAAGTCTGGTTTGCCAATAGGCACCTTTATATGCGGATGTGAATTTGTATATTCAAGAAAAGGGCCTGACAAAATAAGGGATGATATATACGATATCGGCCGAATTAAACGCTTAGGAAGTGTTTGGATGGCCAAACTAAACACATTGGCGAAAGAAGGCTATAGTTTAAGAGGAATGGCAAAAAAGCTAGATGTTGATGCCAAAACAATAAAGAAGTATTTAAATCAACAAATTGAAGGACAAAATGAACCTAAGGCTACTGATACGTTGACTATCCAGCGGTATCGCAATCAATTAATAGAAGGGATAAAAGCCTATCCTAATCAATCAAGGACCGGAATAAGAAACTTATTTCCTAGTGTTTACATGTATTTATATCGCCATGATCGCGACTTTTTATTTTTTCATCTTCCAACAAGACGTAAAGGGGTTGCGAAGGGGAATAATGTAAATTGGAAGATTCGAGATAACAACTATTACAACGCTATATTTAACCTTAATAATGAGCTAAGAAAGATGGAAAAGCCATTACGTATAACACGTTCACTTGTTGGAAAAAGATTAGGCATATTAACGAATTTAGAGAAACATATTGATAAACTGCCCAAAACAAAGATATTACTTGAAGCAGTAACTGAATCGACTCAAGAATTCCAAGTTCGGCGTTGTTGTCGTATTATTGATGAGCATATAAATCAATTTAATGAGGTGGCCTTATGGAAGGTGAAACGAACAGGTGCGGTAAGATCGAGCCATTTTGCAGTAATTAGACCTGTACTTGAAGAGTATATCTCACAAAAGAGAAAGGAGACAAAACATGAAGAAACATCATATTAAAATCTCTTGGCCATTTCCAGACAACGAAGATGCCCAGTTGATTTGGATAAGTACCCCTTTTAGATACAATAATAAAATGATGATTCATGCCTATTTTCGCCTGAAGGGTGAAACAAAGAAGATTCGCCTTGATTGGGGTAGTTTACCTTTTTTAGCTATACAACATTATTATCAAAATGGAGTTTTATCGGCTAGTAAGCCACCAAAGGATTTGAAGGATATAGAAATAACAATTAATCCTAGTACGGTACATTATTATGAAAGAGAATGGGCTATACAAGGCTTACCAGATATAGATATATCACAAAGTTACAATTTTACTTTTCAAAACCAAAAAATTGTACTCCCACTCATTGAAGTTATTCGAAGTGTTTTAGCACCAAATGTATTCCTTTTATACCGTCTGTTTGAATCCAATTCATTTCCTCAGTATTTCACAGAAAGTGCAGATGCAGATATGTTTCATCTTGATTTTTCATCGCAATACGAATTGACATATACCCGCCCAGAATATTTATATCAGTTGTTATGGTTATTAACTAATCAAGATGTACGTCAAATCTATGAAAATATAGCTTTTGCTTGGATTCAGACCAACTCAATAAAGTTTGATTGGGATTTTAAACAACCGATCACGATTTCTGCGCGTGTTAAGGAGAACCGTGGTTATTTAACAATTCTCCAAATATTAAAAGTGAAAAATAAACAAATACCATATCAGCGAGTATCAATCTCACATCCTGAATTACAGTTAAGAGAAAAGTCAAATCAACCTAAAAAACACACATTTCATCGCCTTTCTTCAAATAATAAAGACGATGCGCTCTTACTTGATCAACAAGTTGATGGATCTCACCAAGGCATGGAACTTGTTCAGATGAATCTACAAAAGCATGAATACATAACGATACCATCTATAAAAAAGCTTAAGAAGCATACGACAAAAGAACGAAATCAAGTAGATGAGAATACAAAGAAATACTTTGGAAACATGGATAATATTCGTTCAACCGCAGATGTTGGTGGTTCTAAGTTGACCAGAGGTTTAGAGCACCAAATGCTGCAAGACATTCAAGTTCAGGGAGATTTAAAAGACTTTATCAATTTATTAAAGGTTCTTGAGTCCAATCAAGAGGTGCTGTCTATTCGTGTAGCAGTAAAAGAGTTACCACAGGGAGTTGATAAGCGGAAGTTTGCCAAGCTGAATGATGGGATTACGGATAGGAAATGCATCATTGCGAGTGTGAAAATGAAGGGTGGTCAATTATATCAAGTAATTGAGGTAGAACGCGAACATAAATCTTTATCTACAATAATTTTATCGTCATACAAAAATCAAAACTGGGAAGAAATACACTACCAATTACTACTTAATCTTGTCCTCGATAGTGGTTCGTGGACAAGTCAATCATTAAATAGATTGAATAACAAGGGGATAAGTGTTATGAAGTCTAAACACAGCAAAAAAGGAATAAGGCATCGAGCAATGTTATTGCTTGAGAAATTAACTTAATTACTTAAGTGAAATGAACCATTTATAGAATAGATAAATTGGTATTATACCTAATTTCTCAAACTTTCTAACGATGACAGCCATTGAATACCCTTGTTCTATTAATTGATGTACCTTTAATATCATAGGTGCTTTCAAACCTTCTCCTTTCAACCAGTTAATGCATTCATCATAACTGATGGAATCATTATTTGGTACAAAAAGTGTTCATTTTTATCAAGATTAAACTTTTAATTTATTCTAGCGGTAAAATTGTGATGTTTTTGGTTCCATAAACGACAGTTTAAGTTTTGTTTTTTGCAAAATTGTAATTTCTAAAAATTTTATGCAGGATTTTATGAATATATATCGAAATTATAATTAGGGGTATACCTGTTTTAAAATTTATAAAGCGATAGGAGGGTAGTAGTTTTTTTAAAACGAAAAAAATATATGCGGAGGTATCTGTTATGTTTAAAAAAGTAGCAACATTATTATTAGGAATTACAATTTTGATACCATCAATAGGTGTTAGTGCAGATGACAATAGTAGACCAACGTACTCCAAATCCGAACTAAAAAAAGCAGCTGAAACTAGTAATATGTCAGTTGAAGAGTTGGATGCGTTTCTCCAAACTGAATGGAAAGAGTATAAAAAGGCAAAAAAGAATTGGAAGGAAACTATTAACACTCAAAAAAAGGAATTAGCAAATAAAATAAAAAAACAAGATCTAAATGTTTCTTCAATATCATCAAGTGAAGTAGAAACATATCTAACAAAATTAGAGGGTAAAGATTATACCTTTAATAGTGAGACTGGACAGATAACTTTTGAAGACAATACGAGCGGTTCTTTTTCAACATTGTCAACAAGTTCTAGTTTAGGTACTATTGGTGATGTTTTAGTAACATTAGATGCTTCTTCATCATCTAATTATATTGGTGGACACGCAGCAATCGTTTCAAATTATAGTAACAATTGGACCTTAGAATCTTTTATGGTCGGCTTTAGCGAACAATCTCCTGATAAAGATGGAGTTATGTGGCAGATTAATAACTGGAAGACTCGTTATGATTCTGTAGCTGGATATTGGGTTACAAGTTCAGAATCTGGAGATTACAACAATGCTGCACAATATGCAGAAAATCAACTTCATGAACCATATAACATTAATTTCTTTGATGTTTGGGATACTGAGAAATGGTATTGTTCTCAATTAGTTTGGAGAGCTTGGTATGAACAAGGTGAAGACCTTGATGGTACTGCTAATGCGGTTGTTATGCCAAAAGACTTAACAACTTCAGATCATGTCTATGCATTTTATGATAGTCTCTAATATTTTATTAAAAAGGGTATTCTAATTAAAGAATACCCTTTAAATACATATTCTAGGGTTTACTGAATAACCAATGAGTACTGATTTGACAATGATTCTCTCGCTGGAATAGCGAATCTCCTTATTGAAAAGGAAACAAGGTGAACTCCGCAAAGGCTAGCCTTAAGAGGTTCTCCAATTTCAATACGGGAAAAAATCTTTGCATGTGGCAATGACAAATCTGAAAATAAAGTTATTCAGTAGCCCCTATTCTACTTGAGGTGAATTATTAATGGCTAACAAAAAAATAGTAGGATTATTAGTAATTGTTATATTAACGTTTATAACAATGTCATTTTTTTTAAAAGATTATTATGAAGAAAAACCAGTATCAAATGAAAAATCCTTTGATTTAATTGATACTGATTATTTGGTAACTTATACTTCTTATACTGTAGGTGAAAGTTATTTAACTAGTATTAAGAAAAATTCAAGCAATTATAATAAAGTAAAAATAAATGATGGTGCACTAGAAAATTTGAAAAAAATAAGAGATAATTATTTTGTCCAATCAAGGGGCAGTGGGAATACGTATATAGTTGAAACTGATGGCAACATCACTAAAAAAACAATCCCTTCAAAAAGAAGTATTACAAATAGTTTTAAATATAATGAGGGTATCGCTCATTTAACCAACGGTGGGTTGCATATTGTAGAAGGAAAGAAAATCTATAAAAGTGGTATTTCTTATATGGACAAGGATCATAATTTCAATGAATTTTTATTAGACAAAGGCTTTTTCACTGATGCAATATCATTAAATAACCATTTTTATGTTTTGACCTTTAATCCAACTATAGAGGAAGAACAGTTATTAAAATTAAATCAAAACGGGAAGGAAGTAAAACGGTTCATACTATCGAAAAGTAAACCAAATCATACTCATAATAGTTTGACAGTTCTTAACGATACAATCTATCTAGTGTCGAACGATGGTGTACTTAGTGTAATAAAGAATGATAAATTAAAGGAATTTAACATAGGTAATAATGGAGAAGTATTTAAAGTTTTAAAAAGTGATCAATCCATCTATGTAGCTTATTTTAATGGTGTAATACAAAAGATAAAAGACGGTATTTTAATATATGAGATAACTCTACAAGTGCCTACGGAAGATTATGACCCTATATTTATTGACTTTCAAGTTAGAGAAGACAAATATTATTTACTGTCTACATTCAAAGGTAGAGATACTGAAATAGGTGAATATATAGGAGATATTTTTCAATTTAATAAAAACGGGAAACAGATCACTAATACTAGATTACCGGTTTTAGAAGAAACTTTCCCTAGTTCATTTGCAGTGATTAAATAAATTTTCAAATTACATTAAGTATATAATAAATAAAATATAGTCCAGAAGAAAGCATTCTTGTAAGGAATTAAATATGAGGGGAAATCAATGATTTTGAAGGATGCAAAAAAGAAGTTCCCTTGGTACGATAGAGAGTGTCAAGTTTGACCGCTAATTTAAGTATCGAAAGTAGACATCTAAAATAGGTTTTACACAAAATCAACACTTAATGCAAATCAAAGAAAATACATTAATTATTGGGTGGATATCGCTAAACAAAAACACTTTGCTCGCGCGATTGATGATTGTGGACGTAATCTTGTGAATCGTTTAGTGTTTGAGAATACACTCCTTGGCTTTAAAGAATTACTGACATGGGATTGACACACTCAAGAATGCCGAATAACGCACAGATGTTATTATTGGCATGGAACCAACAGGACACTATTGGCTGAAATTAGCTTATTATCTGAAAGACCTTAGTTTGAAGGTTGTCGTAGTGAATCCGTTAAAAGTTAAACGTTCGAAAGAAATGGACGATGATTCCCCAACTAAAAATGATACAAAAGATGCGAAGCTCATCGCACAATTAATTAAGGGGCTGGTTCAACGAACCGACACTACCAGAAGAACTATTCGCTGAATTACGAGAAGGTATGAAGATACATGACATAATTCAGGAAGATTTATCATCGATCAAAGCTCAAACATAATCTGCTGGATTGCTACTTCTCTGAATTCCTTACCGTATTCAAAAAACTGGACAGGTTGCTCGGCTCTCCATCTCTTAACAGAGGGTTACTTTTCTAATGACATTAGTAACACATCGGAAGATGTGTTACTAGAAGAGCTTAACAAGGTAACGAAACGTTCAGTCGGTATGAAGCGTATTCGCGCATTAAAGGTGGCCACTGAAAATAGTGTCGGTATGCGTGCTGGTTTAATGATAGCACGTCAGGAAATGGTCTACCTCATGAATTAATATCATGGCTTGTCAGAATAGCGTCACTTGAAAGAGAACTATTATCACTTGTGATGGAGATTCCAGGAGCGAAGGAAATGAGTGAAATTAAAGGGATTGGTGCGATGACAGTGGTGACCTTCGTGATATCACACAATACTGAGATCCACGCCAAATTATCAAACTAGCGGGACTCATTTTAAAAATGAATCAGTCAGTCTTACACAAAGGACACACCTTCATTACTAAAAGAGGGCATAAACGACTCAGAAATGTTCTATATCAGGTCGTGATTCACAATGCCGCCTTTAGCCAACTGAATGGCTATTATCGCACAAGAGCCAACAATCCATTAACAGGTAAACAGTTCTTGATTGCCTTAGCAAGAAAATCAATTAAAATTTTTATGTGATAGGCACACGCAAGTGTGCGTTTAATCCACAACGCATGATGCGAGATATCCCATCATTACAGGGAATTCAGGAAGCTACTTAAAAGAAAGTAAGAACAGTTAATCAGAAGTTATGTAGGTGACATACCGTAAAATTTAAACAATTGAAGTACGGATTAGCCGGTCGATATTACACCCATTACGGCTTAGATCTAGTTGGAAAGCATTTCTAGCATCCACCGTGAAGAGGTTGAACGAAGGAATTTGCGCACATAGATGCCGAGAGACATGAGAGGGTACACCGCCATGAATAAGTGGAGATCCAAACGTGCGAACATACCTATTTATACATTTAATATAAAATTAACCATTAATGTTTGTTTACCCCAAGTCTCACACTTCACTATTTTTTATTTATTTTGAATAATTAGGTTCACCTATTTCGTGATCTGATATCATATTGCATAGAAAACGGAGGAAATTGGCGTTATTTCAAGAAAAACTTATTATACGAAGGGGAGATTTTATGAATTTTAATGACATTGCTCTTATTATCTATATAATTTTATTTTTTATTGGTGGTATTGGTAGCTATAAGTTTGCTACGCATATGTTTAGAAAAATAGGAGTGGATAGGGTATTTATACTGGTTTCTGTTATGATAAACCTTGTTTTTTGTTTCCTAACAATTAGTGTTTGGATTTTATACTACGTCGGATTAAATGAACTCTTGTTGATTAGCGGAATATCACTCGGAGTAATATTAAGCTTATTTTCCCAAATCATTTTAATTACTACTTTGTTTGTTAAACGAAAAAAACTGACTTGATTAGTGAAGGGTAATTCTATGGATAATTCACTAAAAAGTCGTCATTAAGTGTAAACAAAATTACTATACAAAAGTGTTCAATTAGAGTATCTATAAGTTGGGTTGTATAATATTTGGTGTTGGTGAAGGGATTTTAAGTGAGACAGAGATT
>ERZ1673961.776-NODE-776-length-10473-cov-20.471780_pt1 | contig 10473 bp, 6 predicted proteins | sample MGYA00580189_ERZ1673961 | MGnify/ENA primary metagenome ERZ1673961 (study PRJEB41334, sample SAMN05608105) | rock metagenome | biome: terrestrial subsurface; feature: shale formation; material: shale | place: USA: Pennsylvania ... | reverse complement strand
AAAAATAGTTGCGTTTTGACAGTTGAATAAATCTGTCCGTTTAACTTTAAGCGCTTTCATTTTATGATGAAGTTAATTCCTTTTCATCGCATCGAGGTGGAAAGAAAAATAAGGAGGCGTTTAAATGGACAAAATTTTTGTCAGTCCAAGTCGTTATGTTCAAGGAAAAGATTTGATGTTTCATGCTGGTCCTTATTTAGAACCATTTGGAACACGTGTGTTAGTTTTAGCAGATCCGTTCGTTCAAGATTTAGCAGCAAATAAGCTCATTGAGAATCTATCGGGAGAGTTTAAGGTGACGAAAGTAACCTTTAACGGGGAATGCTCAATGAAAGAAATTCATCGAGTAAGTAATATTGCTGAAGAAGAGGCGGTTGATTTTATTTTAGGCATGGGTGCGGGGAAAGCGCTGGACACAGCAAAAGCTGTCGCCAACAATTTGAAAGTACCAGTTGTCGTCTTCCCAACGCTTGCATCAACTGACGCACCAACCTCAGGTTTATCAGTTGTTTATACAGAAGAAGGTGCGTTTGAACAGTACTTGTTCTATAAAAAGAACCCTGATTTAGTTTTAATGGATACGAAAATCATTGCAAGTGCACCAGCGCGGATGTTAGCATCAGGTATTTCAGATGCATTAGCAACGCTCGTTGAAGCACGGGCAGTTAAACAAAAGAACGGTAACACGATGAGTGGTGGAAAAGCAACGATTGCTGGCTTTGCAATTGCCGAAAAATGTGAAGAAGTGCTGTTTGATTATGGTGTACTCGCTTATGAAGCAAATAAAGCAAATGTTGTTACACCAGCGCTCGAAGCGATTGTTGAAGCGAATACCTTACTCTCAGGCCTTGGTTTTGAAGATTCAGGTCTAGCAGCAGCGCATGCGATCCATAATGGATTTACTGCCGTTGATGGTGATATTCACCATTTATCACACGGTGAGAAAGTAGCTTACGGCACACTAACACAACTGGTGTTAGAAAATAAAACCATTGAAGAAATCGAACGTTACCTTGCAATGTATATTGCTCTTGATTTACCGGTTACTTTAGAACAAATGCATTTAGCGGATAAATCATATGAAGCCTTATTAGCAGTTGGTAAGTCCGCAACCAAAGTGGGCGAGACAATGGAAAACATGCCATTTGAAGTGACGCCAGACGATGTTGTTGAAGCAATTCGGGCTGTTGATGTGTATGCGAAAGCGTATTTGAAACGTATGCGATAAAGAGAGAATAACGATGATGACGTTTTAAAACAAAGGGGTATGAGGCACGGTAAATGTAACACAAATTATACGTAGGGACGAGCTATTTAAGTAACGTTTCAAAACGGTAGCTATCTTTTGGCTTTTTTATGTGTTTAAAAAACAACTTAAGTAGCGATTACCTACGATAAAAACGGAGGTAAGTCAATTGAAAAAACGAACATTGGTCTTATTGATTACATCATTAGCATTAATTTTCATTGGGAGTTTGATTGCTTCAATCAGCAATAACTCTGGTGGCGATGTAGATGTCTCACGGATAAGCTTTGAAACAGATAGTGGTGAACTATCAGGACTCTTATATTTACCAGATGGGGCAGAAGATGACCCACGTCCAACGATTGTAGCAACGCATGGTTATTTAAATTCAGCAGAGATGCAAGCCCCACAGGCAATTGAAATGTCAAAACGAGGTTATGTTGTCTTAGCGCTTGACCAATACGATCATGGTCATTCTGTCGGGACCATGGACAAATCAATTCCATTCTTCTCATTCTGGCCAACATCAATTTATGATGCGGTTAATTATATGTATGAACAAGATTACGTATTAAAAGATGATGAAGGCAATGGTGTCATTGCTGTTTCAGGTCACTCAATGGGGGGATTCTCTTCCACACATGCCGTTTTGTTAGATGAAATGTTTTATGAACAAGCAGGCATTAGAAAGATTGATAGTTACTTATCAATGGGATCAGACTACCAATGGATTTATGCACTAGGGTATGAGCTAGATGATATCGTAGCCGCGTATGGCCCAAGAACGGCAGGTAAGATTGCCGGAACGTATGATGAATTCTTCTTTAGCCCAGAAGCAGCTGCACAAGGAAAAACAGTGGTAGAAAAAAACTATATTACAACTGAAGAAGCACAAGCTTTCTTAGGTAACCCTGAAGATCCAACCGTTGGTGAATTCTATGCAGTTGGAGAAGGTCAACGTATTATTTACCAACCTGAAGAGACACACCCTTGGAATCATTTTTCAATGACTACGACAGATCATGTGATTGACTTCTATGACGAAGCATTTTCTGAGTATGAAATCGTAGAAACAAGTGAGAGCGGTCAATCGTGGATGTATAAAGAGTGGTTCTCATTTGTTGCGTTAATTGGTTTCTTCTTACTATTTGTCCCAGTGGTGCAGCTCTTACTTAAAGTACCATTCTTATCAGCGACCGTTGTTGAAAAACCAAAAGCATTACCTGTACCAGCAACAGATAGTGAAAAAATATCCAATCTAGTTATGATTATCTTTGGTGCTTTCTTCCCGGCACTGTTGTTCACTACCTTCTATAGTGGGGTTGAAGTGGGCTTAAGATTAATCACACAGATTAATTATATTGTGATTGCGACAAGCTTAATTGCGCTTATCGTTGCCTATGTCAAAGATAAACATGCTGACATGAAAAAGTTGTCCACCGGCGTCTTGATTATTGGTGTGATTCAGTTCTTCATGCTAACTTACCGTGACAACTTGGTTGAAGTAAATGCATTCTTTGGTGCCCCAACCGGAAATACCATTCTTTACTGGGCATTACATGTGGCAATCATTACTGCTTTAGTGCTCGTCATAAACTACTTTGCTTCTCAAAAAGCAAAAGGTGTGACCCTTGATAATTACGGCTTAAAAACGAAACTGAAATCAGTCGCTGCCAGCTTTGTTGTTGCAGTTGCTGCGATTGCGGTCGGTTACTTCATGCTCTTTATTGTTGATGCCATCTTTAAAACAGACTTTAGATTATGGACATTAGCAGTGAAAACATTTGACGTGCATCATATCGTTGCTTTACTCAAGTATGCACCATTATTCTTTATTTTCTACTTCATTGTAGGCTTATCGATTAATGTAAATACAGCAGACGAACGCTTTGAAGGAATCAAAGGTTACCTTGTTTCAATCTTCATGTTTGTCGGTGGCTTAATTTTTTACTTGATCTACCAATACGGAACGCTGTTTATAACGAAAACAGCAGCATTCCCGGCTGAATCTTTATCATCAATTGTTGTGATTGGCTTAGTACCAGTCCTAATTATTGCAGCCATCTTTAACCGGTATTTCTATCGCCTTACCGGAAACATTTATTTAGCGGCATTTATTAATGCTATCTTAATGACGCTTGTGTTGCTTGCGAATACAGCACTCTATGCAACGTTATAAAATGAGCTTACAGTTCATCTATTAAGCTAACTGTAACATTTAACAAGATAAGGGATATAGCGATTTTCGCTATATCTCTTATTGCTATCCAAAGTGCTAATTTTGACAGATACGGTTATCTGTCTATGGTTTAAGGTCCAATTTGGCTTTATGATTAAGATAAGGTAAGAAGTAAACTGCAGTAATAAAATGCGAAATACAAACAATCTTAGGAGGTTAGGAAATGAAGAAGATTATTAATCAGCCTGATACGTTGATGATGGAGATGTTGAATGGATTTGTAATGGCGCATCCAGAGCTAGCGTTGCTACGAAAACATAAAGTGATCAAAAAGAAGCACTTAAATGATGAAAAGGTTACTTTAATTAGTGGCGGAGGCAGTGGGCATGAACCAGCTCATGCTGGTTTTGTTGGAAAAGGTATGTTAGATGCAGCAGTTTGTGGTGAAGTTTTTGCCTCCCCATCGCAAATTCAAGTCTATCAAGCGATTAGAGAAACAGCTGGTAAGAAAGGGACCTTGTTAATCATTAAAAATTATTCCGGTGACGTGATGAACTTTAAAAATGCGGCACATTTAGCTGAAGAAGATGGGCGAACGGTTGACTATGTCAGGGTTGAAGACGATATTGCAGTTGAGGATAGTCTGTATACGGTTGGTCGTCGTGGCGTAGCAGGTACCGTTCTAGTACATAAAGTAGCCGGTGCAGCAGCTGAAGAAGGCCGTTCGTTAGTAGAAGTGAAGAGGGTCGCTCAAAAAGCAGCCGATAACGTGCGTAGTATTGGTATTGCGCTTACCTCGTGTACTGTTCCTGCTAAGGGGTCACCGACGTTTCAATTAGCCGAAGACGAAATGGAATATGGCGTCGGGATCCACGGTGAACCAGGGATCCGTAGAGAAAAAGTCATATCTGCTGGTGCGTTAGCTAAGCGAATGACCGCGGATGTTTTAAATGATTTACAGCTGACTGAGGATAGTGAAGCTGAACTGGTTGTATTAATTAATGGTTTTGGCGGAACACCACTGCAAGAATTGTATGCGTTTAACAATGAAGTCGCTAAAGAGTTATCAAGTCGAAAATTACAGGTAAACCGAAGCTTTGTCGGTAACTTTATGACAAGTATTGATATGGCTGGTGTCTCGTTGTCAATTTTAAAATTGGATGACGAACTAAAAACTCTGATCTCGCGTGAAAGTGATGCACCTGCCTTTAAAGTGTCAGGGCCTGTTGAGCACGTGGGGTACTTAGCGCTTGATAAAGAAAAGACCAACACATCCGTGTCGTTCACAGTTGAAACAGACGCAGATTATGCGACCATTGATGAATCGAAGCTGACGTTATCTAACATGATTTATTTGGTTGATAAGATGAGTGAAATTATTATTGAAAACGAAGCACCATTTTGTGAGCTAGATGCTCATGCCGGTGATGGTGATTTTGGCATGAGTATTGCGAATGGTTTTAAGCAATTGAAAAGAGAATGGCCAGATGTTTTAAAACAGTCAGATGATATTGGTGCGTTCTTAGAAGAAAGCGCCTTAGTCATTATGGAATATTGCGGCGGGGCATCTGGTCCGATTTGGGGTTCAGCTTTTCGAGCAGCGGGTAAAGCAGTTGAAAGCAAAACCGAGCTAACAGTCGGTGAGTTTGCCAACATGTTAAAGGCAGCGGTTGAAGGTATTCAAGCAACAGGTGAACGATCATTTGGTAAGGGTGCAGATATTGGTGATAAAACATTGATTGATGCTTTAATTCCATGCCAGCAAGCGTGGGAAAATAGCGCGGCTGAGAACGCGAGCTTTGATATAGCGTTTAAAGCAGGTGCTTTAGCAGCCGTTGAAGGAGCAAAAACAACCGAAGGTATTGTTGCTCATATGGGACGTGCAGGAACAGTTGGTGAACGAAGCATTGGTCATCCGGATGCAGGTGCTTATGCCCTTGGTGTGATCTTTACGGCGTTATCTGAAAGTATAAATGTAGAAAGTAAGTAAGAATAGTTAACATTTCATTATAATGACGAATGCCCGGCGACGTGAGATCACAGCAACGTGATTGACGGCACCGGGCATTCTTTTTGACATTTTTAAAACTTAAGTGCTACTGTTCGAAAGAAGAATAATAACCCCCTCTTTGAGCAGCAAGTCAGCGGCTTAAAAAGGGGTTAAATTTTAGCTGATATTTAGATTACTCTTGATCGTTCTGTTAAGAAGAAAAGATACTGACGGATGGTATCACACCTTCTAACATATCTTTAACCCGCTTTCCAATCATCGGGTTGTATTTTGGATGAGTCAGAATGTAAAAGCGTTCTTCTTCAATAGCTGTAAATACACTTTGGCCGATAGAATCAATCGGGATTCCTGTGTTAATTACATGTTCGGCTCGTTTTAAACCTTCATAAAATGTTTTGCTTTGGTAGTAGGGTTCATTAGGATTAATTTTAAAGCGTTCTGGCCGATAATCATCTGAATGATGAAGGTTAGTTTGCACAAAGCCAGGACAAAATACGGACAATTTAATTTGGGCTTGTTTTGCTTGCATAGCATAATTCACCGATTCACTTAAGGCAACAGTCGCATGTTTGCTGGTGTGATAAGCAGCCATGCTAGGTGTTGTTAATAGACCGGCAATCGACGCTGTATTGACGATGTGACAAGCGGTTCCTTGTTCCAACATAATCGGAATAAAAGCACGTAAACCATAAGCAATTCCGTTAACGTTAACACTCATAATCCAGTCCCAGTCGTTCATCGGAATTTCCCAGACTGGTCCTGGCACAACGACACCAGCATTGTTAAACAGTAAGTCAACTTGGCCAAAGTGCTCAATTGTTTTTGTTGCAAGCTGGGAGACCTGCTCGTAAATTGAAACGTCTGTCGGCACAGCTAATACATCACAGCCCATTTCTTTTAACAAACCTTCTGTTTGTTGTAAATCATCTTCACAAATGTCAGCAAGAACCACTTTCATTTGTCGGTTCGCACATTCTTTGGCGAATTCTATTCCGAAGCCATTTCCGGCACCAGTGATGACGGCAACTTTACCTAAAAACTCATTCATTAATTATTCCTCCTTATGAGAATGATTGTAAGATACTTCACGGTATTAGTTTAAGACAAAGGCTTTTTCATAACCTTCGCGAACAGCATCAGCAATACGTCCACCTTTATTCGCATCCCCAATGACAGCGACATGTGGGCAGATTTTTTTCAATTGATCAACAAATCCAACGCGAGGTTTGACACCAACGGATAAAACGATGTGATCAGCGATTAATTCATTTGTGGTCCCTGCTTTTAAGTTTGTCACCGTCACAGTATTGTCTTGAATTATGTTGACACTGTGTTCGGTCATGATCTTGACTTGGTATTTATTAAGTTTTTGAAGCATATCAAAGCGAATTGACGGATAAATACCATTACCAACTGTTTTTTGCATTTCCACAATCGTGACGCGATTTCCACCAGCCGCCAACATTTCAGCTGTTTCACAACCAGTCATACCGGAACCTATAACGACAACATCTTTATCCTGTAAGGTAACTTTTTCATCAAGAATATCACTGGCAACACTGATGTGTGCGTGATCAACACCTTTAATTGGTGGAACAATATGTTCCGCTCCAGCAGCCCAGAATACAGCATGAGGATTAAGGGCACGAATATCAGCGAGTGTTGGTGACGTGTTGAGTCGAATGTCAATATTTAAGCGTTTAAGCTCCCGTACTTGGTAGTCAACAAACCATGTCATTTTTTCTTTACCTGGTGGTTTACCAGCGAGTCTTAACGCACCACCAAGTTCATTTTCTTTTTCAAATAAAATAGGTTGGTAGTTACGAAGGGCGAGTGTTCGAGCGGCTTCCATTCCACCCGGTCCACCACCGATAATAACAACGACTTTCTTGTCGCCATCTTTTTCTAAATGACTAAATTCTTGTTCACGTCCAACTTTGGGATTAACCGCACATTTGATTGTACGACCAGCACTGACTTCAGCAATGCAATGTAAACATGAAATACAAGGTCTAATTGCTTCATCTTGACCAAGAAGGGCTTTATTGGCCCAATCGGGATCAGCAAGGTGAGCCCTTCCTAGACCGATAAAATCGGAAACATGATCCGTTAATAATTCTTCAGCAAAATCAGGTTTACGAACAACATTGACAGCAATAACGGGGATTTTAACGGCTGCTTTGATTGTTTTGGCTAAATGTTTTTTCCACCCTTGCTTAAATGATGTTGGTTCAACGATAGTTGCGCCAGACTCATAGATGCCACTACTAATATTTAGAGCATCAATCCCAATACTCTCAAGGTAGCGCGCTATTTTTACTGTATCATCGAGTTTAAGTCCTCCCTCAACAAACTCATCAGCACTTAAACGAACGCTAATCGGAAAATCAGCGCCACAAATATGTTTAATTCCAAGAATGATTTCAGTGATGAAACGCATTCTGTTCTCGAAATGTCCACCGTATTTGTCAGTCCGCTTATTAGTGTAAGGACTTAAAAATTGATTAATTAAGTAGCCGTGTGCTCCGTGTAATTCGACGCCATCAACACCAGCAATTTGTGCGAGTTTTGCGCCTTTAACAAAAGCTTTAACAAGCCCTTCAGTTTCTTCGGTGCTTAATGCCCGTGGCTCTTCCTGTGTACTTTTACACATAATTGCACTGGGAGCAACGATTTGTTTACCTTTCAGTAGATGACTATGTGTTTCTCGACCTGGATGATGAAGTTGAACAAATAATTTTGTCCCGTATTTGTGAACAGTTTTTGTTAAACGTTCAAGTTGAGGTACTTGTGCAGGATCAGTAGCGGTCAATTGTGTTGGCAATCCAGCCCCATAAGTTTCATCAATCTTGGTGATTTCAGTAATGATGAGCCCACATCCGCCCTTAGCGCGTTCTTCGTAGTATCGAATTAACTCAGCAGACGCTTCACCAGTTGCACTTGCGAGTGAAGTACCAATTGCCGGCATGACAATGCGGTTTTTGACTTTAACAGATCCAATCTGCCCTTCAGAAAAAAGTAATGGATATTTCATAATCTTTGTCCTCCTAACAATAATGTGAAATAATGAACATGACCTAAGCTAAAATTATCATAGCCCAGTCGCTCATACAATATTCATGAGGACTAAACATAATAGGTGAAACTGTTCACAATAAACACTGCGAGACAAGCTAAGCTGAAAAACTTTTAAACTAGCTGTTTTGAAGTAAAACGGACGGACCGTTTGCCTAGATTGAAATTTACTTTGGACACTTTTCTAAATGTGTCCGTTTACGGTTAAGAGGGTTTTTAATAGCGTTGTAGTTATAAGGGTAGAAGAATTTTAATTAACGCACAAAAAAGACGGGGAGTGATGATAATGATAACAGTGAATGAATTAGTAGAAGAATTAACATCTTTTAATGCTAAGCTGTTGACACAGGAATATGACAGAACCTTGACTGGTGTTGAGAAAATTGCATCTTATAACTGGTTAAAGGTTAATAAAAACACGTTGTACGTTACCGATTCCTATGATTTAGCTAAACATTTGCCAGATTGCTTTGAGGTGACGTTTCTTTTTATAACAAACAAGCCAGTAGATGAGAAATTAATCAGCCAGCTTGACAATCATAAGTGCAGCTTGATTATCTGTGATAGTAGTTCTGGTACAGATAACCTGCAGCAACGACTTCAGTTGATTTTTGATGAAACCTACGCTTATTTACGTTTGCACCAATCGTTATATGACACCATTGGTCACTCACAAACATTAAATGAGATTTTAAACTATGCAGAACACATGTTTAAAAATCCTGTACTCATGATTGATAGTAACTTCAAGGTTATTGATCACTCAAAGAACAAAAGAATAGTGGATCCTATTTGGTTAAAGATTTGCCAAAGGGGCTACTGTTCATATGAATTCGTAAAAGAGGTCATCAGCTATCAATCTGTTTTGGAAGCCCCAGAGTCGGAGCAACCATTTACAGTGATCTGTCATAAAAGTAAGACCCGTAAACTTGTAAGTAAAATTATTTTTGAAGGTAAATTATATGGGTTTATGATTGTTCTAGAAACGAATACAACCATTCCTCATTATAAAGAAGTATTGTTAAGTGATGTGAGTAAGGTGGTTTCAAATTATTTGCGCGGAAAAATTACTTTGCATCTAGATGTTGAAGAAAAGCTAGTCATTGATTTGATTGAAGGACAGATTAAAACAGACGAAGAGTTAGCTGAGCGAAGAAAAGCTGGTAAGTATCTATTTGGAAAAACAAATCGATTACTACTGATTAAAAGTAAAGGCCTGTCACGTGAACCAAGAGATTCAATTGAAAAAGCATTGTATCAGATATTCCCACGAGAAAGACAAGTCATTTACCACGAATACTTACTCGTTTTAATCACGAGTTATAGTGAGGAAGTTGGAGAATCGTTAACTAGTGAGCGCCTTATTAATACACTTGAGAATCAGAACCTTACGGCGATTGTCAGCGAAGTGTTTAAAGTGCCGTTAGAACTTAAAGAGGTCTATGAACAATTAGTGAAGAGCTTTGAGATAACTGAAAGGTTGACCCATATCAATCGGTTAATGTGGTTTCGAGATATAAAGTTTTATAATTTGATTAATTTTGATTTACAAGCAAAAACGATGCGTCGTCTGTGTCAGGCGGAATTAATTGAATTGCAGCAAATTGACCAGCAAGAACATACTGACTATTATCACACTTTGTTTGTTTTTTTGCAGCATAATGGAAGCATTTCTCGAACGGCTGACGCCCTCTATATTCACCGGAATACGTTACAAAATCGCATGAAAAAAATACGTCAGGTGCTTAAACTTGACCTTGAGGATGGAGAGATAATATTTCAACTGATGTATTCATTTAAACTTTTGCAACTCATGGATAGTTAGTCGTAAGTAAAAGAATGCTTCTGTTCACATGATTTTTCAGGTGCTGATGCGTAAAGGTATCAACACTATGAATACGCAGCTCACCTTTTAATGGCTTAAGAGATTTTTGTAGTGTTATGAAGAAATTCTGATTTTAT
>ERZ1673961.775-NODE-775-length-10477-cov-3.572635_pt1 | contig 10477 bp, 7 predicted proteins | sample MGYA00580189_ERZ1673961 | MGnify/ENA primary metagenome ERZ1673961 (study PRJEB41334, sample SAMN05608105) | rock metagenome | biome: terrestrial subsurface; feature: shale formation; material: shale | place: USA: Pennsylvania ... | reverse complement strand
TTCGATCGCCGCATCGAAGCCGTCAGCCATTTCCGCAATCTGGCCGAAGCGCAATCCTTGGCTGCAGCCAACAAGCGCGTGAGCAACATTCTGAGCAAGCAGTCCGGCGAGATCAGCACCGATATCGATACCAGCCTGCTGCAGGAAGCGGACGAAAAGGCTTTGGCATCGGCACTGACCAGTGCCGAGCACGACCTGCAGCCGCTGTTCGAACAGGGCGATTACCGCACCGCACTGGAACGACTGGCCGGTCTGCGCGATGTCATCGATACCTTCTTCGACAACGTCATGGTCATGGCTGAAGATGATGCCGTGCGTGCCAACCGCCTGGCACTGCTCAAGCGTCTGCGTCGACTCTTCCTCGGTGTCGCCGACATTTCGCTGCTGGGCTGATACCCGCGTCTGTCACCGCTGAATCCAGCCCCGCACTCGCGGGGCTTTTTTTCGTCCAGGCACTGTACGCAACACTTCAGACCAAACCAGTATTGCTGACCGGCACAAACTGTTTCACGTGAAACACACAACCGACACAACACGGTGGCCGGCTCATCTTTGCAGTAGAAATCTCCATTACCTAATACATCCGATCACTTTGTCAGGGCACAAAAAAACCGCTCATTTGAGCGGTTTTTTTCAGCCTGCAGCCAATATCAAACGTCCAGGTTGGCCACACTCAGTGCGTTGGACTCGATAAAGTTGCGACGCGGCTCCACTTCGTCACCCATCAGCGTAGTGAACAGCTGGTCGGCCGCGATGGCATCATCCACGGTGACCTGCAGCATGCGACGGGCGTCCGGATCCATGGTGGTTTCCCAGAGCTGATCCGGGTTCATCTCACCCAGACCCTTGTAGCGCTGAATGGTGTTGCCACGGCGGGACTGCTCCAGCAACCAGCGGATACCCTGACCCAATTCGGTAAGGCCAAAGCGACGCTCACCACGGGCCAGATAGGCGCCATCTTCCAACAGGGACTTCAGCTCCTGACCCAGCTCGACGATGGAGCGATAATCGCGAGAGCGGAAGAACTCCACATCCAGGACATAGTCGGTATCGACACCGTGCTGAATGATCTTGATCAGCGGCAGGTACAGGCTGTGTTCGCGGTCCTGCTTCAGCGAGCACTCGTAGCGTTCACCACCATCCACATAGTTCGCCAGGGCTTCACACAACTGCTCGGACCACTGCTGAACGGCATCGGCGGAGGTCAGCTGTTCCAGCGTCAATGCCGGCAGGTAGAGCAGACGCTTGAGTACTTCCAGCGGGTAAACACGACTCAGGCGCTGACACATGCGCTCGACCTGACGGTAGCGAGTGATCAGCGTTTCCAGTGCGGGACCGGAAATCGCCGGTGAATTCTCACTGGGGTAGAGGCTGGTGCCGTCCAGTGCACCCTGCAGCAGATAGTTGTCCAGCGCCTCGTCATCCTTGAGGTACTGTTCCTGCTTGCCTTTCTTGATCTTGTACAGCGGCGGCTGAGCGATGTAGATATAACCGCGTTCGATCAGCACCGGCATCTGACGGAAGAAGAAGGTCAGCAGCAGGGTACGGATGTGCGAACCATCCACGTCGGCGTCGGTCATGATGATGATGCGGTGGTAACGCAGCTTGTCGACGTTGAACTCCTCGCGGCCGATGCCACAGCCCAGCGCGGTGATCAGCGTACCGACCTCGGCGGAGGTCAGCATCTTGTCGAAACGCGCTTTCTCCACGTTGAGGATCTTGCCCTTGAGCGGCAGGATCGCCTGAGTGCGGCGATCACGACCCTGCTTGGCGGAGCCACCCGCGGAGTCACCCTCCACCAGGTAGAGTTCAGACAGCGCCGGATCCTTTTCCTGGCAGTCCGCCAGCTTGCCCGGCAGGCCGGCCACGTCCAGTGCGCCCTTGCGGCGGGTCATCTCGCGTGCCTTGCGCGCCGCTTCACGGGCACGGGCAGCGTCGATCATCTTCTGCACCACCGCCTTGGCATCCTGCGGGTTCTCCAGCAGATACTCCTGCAGCTGCTGCCCCATCATCTGTTCCACCGCGGTTTTCACCTCGGAGGAGACCAGCTTGTCCTTGGTCTGGGAAGAGAACTTGGGATCGGGCACCTTGACCGAAATGATCGCGGTCAGACCTTCGCGGCTGTCATCACCACTGGTGCTGACCTTGCCGTTCTTGTTCATCTGCTCGTTTTCAATGTAGCTGTTGAGACTGCGGGTCAGCGCGGTACGGAAACCGGACAGGTGGGTACCGCCGTCACGCTGCGGAATATTGTTGGCAAAGCAGTGCAGGCTTTCCTGGAAACTGTCGTTCCACTGCATGGCCACTTCCACGCCGACGCCGTTTTCATGCATCAGGTTGAAATGGAAGATCTTGTTGATCGGCGACTTGTTCTGGTTGAGGTATTCGACAAATGCCGCCAGACCGCCTTCATACTCGAAAATCTCTTCACGACCGCTGCGCTCGTCCTTCAAACGAATGCGTACGCCGGAGTTGAGGAATGACAGTTCACGCAGGCGCTTGGCCAGAATATCGTACTGGAACTGAATATTGGTGAACGTCTCTTCGGACGGCTTGAAGCGCACAATGGTACCGGTCTGCTCGGTTTCACCCACCACCGCCAGCGGGGCTTCAGGTACACCGTGATGATAGATCTGCTCATGCACCTGACCGTTGCGACGGATCGTCAGCTTGAGGTCGGCAGACAGGGCGTTTACCACCGACACGCCCACACCGTGCAGACCACCGGATACCTTGTAGGTGTTGTCGTCGAACTTGCCGCCGGCATGCAGCACGGTCATGATCACTTCAGCCGCGGAAATGCCTTCCTCTTCATGGATATCGGTGGGAATGCCGCGGCCATTGTCGGATACGGTCACGCTTTCGTCCGGGTGGATGATCACACCGATCTCCGAGCAGTAACCGGCCAACGCCTCGTCGATACCGTTGTCGACCAGCTCGAACACCATATGATGCAGACCACTGCCATCATCGGTATCACCAATATACATGCCCGGCCGCTTTCTGACCGCATCAAGCCCTTTCAGAACCTTGATACTGGACGAGTCGTAACTCTGGTTTTCACCACTCATGTTTGATCTCCTGGCGCACCCTCGTGCGTTAACGTACCGGATTCCACCCTGAACAATGCAACATCAGTCTCTGGCTGCCAGATCCGGCTCAACAGGCCGGGATCCACGCAGGTGATAAAGCACTGATTGGCACTCGCCTCCAAAAACTCACAGAACTGCCGACAGTGACGCTCATCCAGTTCCGACGGCAGATCGTCGATCAGATAGATACAGGCGCGGTTGCTGAGACGATGAAACAGCGCGCCCTGGGCCAGGCGAAATGCACTGACCACCAGTTTCTTCTGACCACGGGAAAGACGATCAGCGGCATTGAGACTGCCGACCTTGAAGCCGAGGTCTGCCCGCTGGGGTCCCAGACTGGTAAACCCCTGGCGCAGATCACGCTCGAAGCTCTCGGCCAGCAGCACTTCAAGTCCCTTTTTGCGATCCCAGCCGGGGCTGAACAGCAAGCGTACCTCCAGCCCCTGCAGTAGTACGCTCAGCGCCGCCTCAAAGTCGGGCCGCAGACGGTCAATATAGGCCTGTCGCAACGCCGTCATCTGCTCGGCGTAGTGGATCAATTCAGCGTCCCATACCCTGCGAACGCGAGGGTCGATTTTACCACATTTCAGCAATGAATTTCGCTGCTTGAGTGCGCGCCAGAAACCGCGCCAGTGCTGAATGAATGCGGGATCGGCATGAAAGGCACCCCAGTCGAGAAACTGACGTCGCACCCCTGGACTGCCATCGAGCAGATCAAAGGTATCGCTGTTGATCACCTGCAGCGGCAACAACTCGGCCAGTTCAGTGGCGCCGAGGTTTTCGCCGGCAAAACGGGCCCGCACGTCGCCATCGAGGCTCCGCTCGACGCCCAACGGCTTGCTCTGGCCCTGGGCCAGGGGATCCGCCTGAGCAAACACCAGCGCGCGGGATTCCCCTTCCTGAACCAGGTGACGGAACTGACTGCCCCGAAAGGAACGCGTCAAGCCGAGAAAGTGGATCGCTTCCAGCACACTGGTCTTGCCGCTGCCGTTGTCACCGTAGAGGATATTGATCCGGCTGAGCGGTTTCAGGCTGACCGACGAGAGGTTGCGGATATGCTGGATACTGAGCTGTTTGAGCGGCATCGGGACAGGCAAGGCAGGGCGCCCGAAAAGGCGCCCTGAAAAGATCACATGCGCATCGGCATGACGACATAGAGGGCTTCAGGTTCATCCTGCCCCTGAATCAGGGCACTGCTGTTGGAGTCCAGCAGAGTGAAGCGCACCACATCGGAGTTGAGGATCGACAGCACATCCAACAGGTAGTTGACGTTGAAACCGATCTCCAGGTGGCCACCCTGGTAATCCACCGCTACGGTTTCTTCCGCTTCTTCCTGCTCAGGGTTGTTCGCCATCACCTGCAGATAACCATCATTCAGCGTCAGACGCACACCGCGGTACTTCTCGTTGGAGAGAATGGCGATGCGGCTGAACACCTGACGCAGCTCCTGACGGTCACCGAGCAGTTCCTTGTCGCCATTGCGCGGAATTACGCGCTGATAATCCGGGAACTTGCCATCCACCAACTTGGAGGTAAAGGTGAAGTCACCCACGTTGGCACGGATATGATTGGCACCGATCACCAGCTTGACGTTCTCGTCACCGCCCTGCAGCAGGCGCGCCAGCTCAAGGATACCCTTGCGCGGTACGATGATCTGCTGCTGCGAATCGATATCGGTCTGTACCGGACTCACTGAAGTCGCCAGACGGTGACCGTCGGTCGCCACGCTGCGCAGTTCACCCTCCTTGACCTCCAGCAGCATGCCGTTGAGGTAGTAGCGCACGTCCTGCTGAGCCATGGAGAAGCCGGTCTGTTCGATCAGGCGACGCAGCGCCGATTGCGCCAGCTGCAGTTCGAAGGTCTCGGGACTGTCTTCCACATTGGGGAATTCATGTGCCGGCAGCGTCGACAGACTGAAACGGCTGCGACCGGACTTGATCATCATCTTCTGACCGGACAGCTCCAGCTCGATGCGAGCATCATCGGCCAGGGATTTGCAGATATCCATCAGCTTGCGGGCCGGCACGGTCACCGAGCCGGCTTCGGCCGGTTCGTCCAGCTGCACACGACCGATCAGCTCGACTTCCAGGTCGGTACCGGTCAGCGACAGCTGGTCTCCCTCTGCCACCAGCAGGATGTTGGACAGCACCGGCAGCGTCTGACGGCGTTCCACAACACCAGCGACCAGCTGCAGTGGTTTGATGAGCGCTTCGCGGGATATAACAAGTCTCATGATTCTGGCTACCCTGTCAGGTCCATCACTACGCCGTCAGGTGACGCAGCAGGTTTTTGTAATCTTCGGCAATATCGGTATCGGTCTCGCGCAGTTCCTTGATCTTGCGACAGGCATGCAGCACCGTCGTGTGATCTCGGCCACCGAATGCGTTCCCGATCTCGGGCAAACTGTGGTTGGTCAGCTCCTTCGCCAGGCTCATCGCCATCTGGCGCGGTCGCGCCACCGAACGACTGCGGCGCTTGGAGAGCAGATCCGCCACCTTGATCTTGTAATAATCGGCCACTACCCGCTGAATGTTATCAATACTAACCTGTTTGTCCTGCAACGCCAGCAGATCCTTCAGGGATTCCTTGATAAAGGGCGTATTGATCGCATTGCCGGTGAAGTGAGCATTTGCTATCACCCGTTTCAACGCACCTTCGAGCTCACGCACGTTGGAACGGATCTTCTGAGCAAGGAAAAAGGCAGCATCATCCGGCAGGTTGACCTGGGCCTCCTGCGCCTTTTTCATCAGGATCGCCACTCGCGTTTCCAGCTCCGGCGGCTCGATCGCCACGGTCAGGCCCCAGCCGAAGCGTGACTTCAGCCGCTCCTCGACACCGTGGATCTCCTTCGGATAACGGTCACTGGTCAGGATCATCTGCTGACCGCCTTCAAGCAAGGCATTGAAGGTATGGAAAAACTCTTCCTGAGAGCGCTCCTTGCCGGCAAAGAACTGAATGTCGTCGATCAGCAGGGCATCCACCGAACGGTAGTAGCGCTTGAAGTCGTTGATCGCGTTCAGCTGCAGTGCCTTGACCATATCGGCGACGAAACGCTCCGAATGCAGGTAAACGATGCGAGCGTTGGGATTGCGCTTGAGCATCTCGGTACCGACCGCATGCATCAAGTGCGTCTTACCCAGACCTACGCCACCATATATAAACAGTGGGTTGTAGGAACCTCCCGGATTATCGGCCACCTGCTGAGCGGCTGCCAATGCCAGCTGGTTGGATTTACCCTGAACAAAGGATTCGAAGGTGAACATGGGGTTGAGGTTGGACTGGTGACGCACACCGCCTTCCACTTCAACCCGGCGGCCACCGCCCATACCGGACAGGCTGTTGATCGGCTCGGGCTGATCCAGCTGGTCGAAGAAACCCATTTGGGGTGTCGGCTCGACCGGTGGCTCCGGCTGAGGTTCGGGCGCTTCCGCGTGGACTCTGCCAGGTGCCACGGCGGGCTGGGGAACAGGTTCAACCTGGGGTGCCCGTGCCACCGGTTCGTAAGCAGGCTCATAGGCAGGAGCCGGGGCCGGAGCAGGGGAATAGACCGGCTGGCTCGGCGGCATCATGCGCTCAGTGGCCTGACGCGATGTCCGCATGCGCCCCGGCGCCGTGCGTGTACGCGGCATGGCGGCACCGGCCTGACCGGCCACATCCAGGCGCACCTCGATACTCATGTCGCCGATGGCTTCACACACCGCCTGCTGAATGCGCGCCAAAAACTTGTCCGCCACCCAGTCCTTGACGAAACGGTTGGGCGCCAGCAACAGCAGTTCGTTGTCCGCACTGTCCTGCGCACGCAGAGGCCTGATCCAGGTGTTGAATTGCTGGGAGGGAAACTCCTGCTGCAAGGCTCTCAGGCACTGCTCCCAAAGATCAACTGACATCCATCTACTCCCGACCGCTCAGCCTACAGAGTCCAAGGGTGATCGCACTATATAAAGAAAGAAGGCCATTCTAACGCCTCGAAGAGCGGTTATCCACAGTAAAAACCGGATTTGTGCAAAACAGGGATAACCTTGACGGGACGCTGAAAATCTCCGATCTGAGCGCCAACACAGTGTATGAAAAGGCTGAAAAACAACTGAAAAACAACTTAAAAACACCTTTTATTCAGAGTTACCAACAGATCAATACATTGTTTTTAAATGAAAAAAACACATTAACCCCAGATAAGGCAAAACACTCGTTGCCAGGACGGCTACCGACCCGCGTTTCATGGCCATCGCAGCCGACGAGCCGCATCAACACGAGTCCTTGAACCGACCCCGAAATATTGTTTGCAATATGACCAGTAATTCCCTAGAATTTCGCGTCTTGATTTTATACCCGTGGATATCAGCCACCTCACGTACATCAGTGTAAGTAGGACTGAGGCAATGAAAAGAACATTCCAACCCAGCGTTCTGAAACGCAAACGTAATCACGGTTTCCGTGCTCGCATGGCCACCAAAAATGGTCGTCAGGTTCTGAACCGTCGTCGCGCCAAAGGTCGTAAGCGTCTGTCTGCTTGATTCAGACTCTACATAAGGTCGCATGACTGAATGACCGACTTCCGATATCCCCGTCAGTTGCGCTTGTTGACTGGCGGGGATTTCAAACGCGTATTCGACCGTGCGGTCGTCAAAGTACCAGACCAGCACCTGCTGATTCTGGCCCGCCCCAACGATCTTGGACATCCCCGGATCGGCTTTGTCATATCCAAGAAAAATGTCCGTCGGGCGGTGCAACGCAACCGTGTTCGGCGTATCATTCGCGATTCGTTTCGCCTGCATCAGCATCAACTCCCGGCTCTGGACATGATCATACTGGCCCGCAAGGGACTGGACGGTCTCGAGAACCCGGACTTGCATGCGCTGATCAAGCGCTGCTGGACGCGCGCCGACAAAAAAGCCCGAAAGCTCACATAACAAACTGATGGTTCTACCACCATGGATGTACAGCGAGTCATACTGATCGCCGCTTTGGCACTGGTCTCCTACCTGATGGTGCTGCAGTGGAATGAAGACTACGGTCCTGCCCAGCAGCCGCAGCAGCAGGTCACCACCGTTTCCGCCTATGCCAACAATGGCGATTCTCCCAGCGTTGCCGAACTGCCCCAGGCAACCGATGCCAATGCCAGTGCCGACATTCCGGTTACTGACGGCAACGCCGTTGCCCAGGCTGACAGCGGTAAACTGATTCATGTCCGCACCGATGTACTGGACCTGCTGATCGATCCCCGTGGTGGCGATATCATTCAGGCGGCGCTGCCGCAGCACGATGCTGCCTTGAGCAGTGATCAGCCGTTTGTGCTGCTGGAGCAGAACAGCAACCGTACCTACGTGGCCCAGAGCGGTCTCATCGGCAAGCACGGTCCGGATGCAGCCAAAGGCGGCCGCCCGCTGTATACCAGTGCGCAGACCGAATACACCCTGGACGGCGACAGCCTGAGCGTGGACCTGAACCTGACCACCGACAGCGGTGCCCAGGTGACCAAGCGCTTCACTTTCACCCAGGGCGAATACAAGGTCGGTGTCGAGTACATCGTCAATAACGCCTCTGCCGAGCCATTCGAAGCCCTGCTTTTCGGCCAGATCAAGCGCGACGCCACTCCCGATCCTTCACAGCAGACCAGCATGGGCATGCAGTCCTATCTGGGTGCTGTCTTCTCCACCACCGAGAACAACTATCAGAAGGTAGACTTCGGCGACATGGATGAAGAGCGCTTCAAGGCACAGAGCGCGGATGGCTGGGTTGCCATGGTTCAGCACTACTTCCTGAGTGCCTGGATTCCGGCACCGGGTGCCGAGTACACCTATCAGTCACGCAAGCTGAACGGCAATTACATCGTCGGCTTCCTGTCACCGGATTTCAGTGTGGCTCCGGGCCAGACCGAAAGCGTCAGTGCGACCTTCTATGCCGGTCCCAAAGACGTGGATCAGCTGGAACAGATCGCACCCAATCTGGACCTGACCATCGACTACGGCTGGCTGTGGTGGATTGCATCTCCGCTGTACATGCTGCTGAAGTGGATCCACTCCGTGGTTGGCAACTGGGGTCTGGCGATCATCGGCATCACTATCCTGGTCAAGGCAGCGCTGTTCCACCTAAACGCCAAGGCATTCAAGTCCATGGCCAAGATGCGCAAGTTCGGCCCGGAAATGGCCCGCCTGAAGGAACTCTACGGCGATGACCGTCAGAAGATGTCCCAGGAAATGATGAAGCTGTACCAGAAGGAAAAGATCAATCCTCTGGGTGGCTGTCTGCCGATTCTGGTGCAGATGCCGGTATTCATCGCCCTGTACTGGGTACTGATGGAATCCGTCGAGCTGCGCCACGCGCCGTTCTATGGCTATATCCAGGACCTGTCGCAGATGGACCCGTACTTCATTCTGCCGATCCTGATGGGGGTGACCATGTTCATTCAGCAGATGCTGAACCCGACCCCGCCTGATCCCATGCAGGCCAAGATGATGAAGATGCTGCCAATTCTGTTCACCTTCTTCTTCCTCTGGTTCCCGGCAGGTCTGGTGCTGTACTGGCTGGTCAACAACATTCTGTCGATCGCCCAGCAATGGGTGATCAACAAGCAGATCGAAGCGGGCGACGCCAAAGACTAACGTCCGATTCCACAGTAAAATGAAAGGCTCCTTCGGGAGCCTTTTGCGTTTCAGGATCAGGAGACTCACATGCTCGGCACCACTCAGGACACCATCGCCGCACAGGCCACGCCACCGGGACGCGGCGGCGTCGGCATTATCCGCCTGTCCGGCCCTCAGGCACTTGGCATCGCCGAGCAACTGTTGGGTTTTTCACCCAAGCCGCGCCACGCGCACTACACGCCATTTATGGGCGAGGGCGGTCAGGTGCTGGACCAGGGCATCGCACTCTATTTCCCCAACCCACACTCCTTTACCGGTGAAGATGTGGTCGAATTCCAGGGCCATGGCGGCCCGGTGATCATCGACCTGCTGCTGCAGCGCTGTATCGCCCTGGGTGCGCGACTTGCACGTCCCGGCGAATTTTCCGAACGCGCCTTCCTCAACGACAAGCTGGATCTGGCCCAGGCCGAAGCCATCGCCGACCTGATCGACAGCTCCTCCGAACAGGCCGCCCGCTGTGCCCTGCGCTCGCTGCAGGGTGCCTTCTCCGAACGGGTGCATGCGCTGGTCGAGGCACTGATTCAGCTGCGCATCTACGTCGAAGCCGCCATCGATTTTCCCGAGGAGGAGATCGATTTTCTCGCCGACGGCAAAGTACAGAGCGATCTTGACCAGATTCTGCAGCAGTTGCAGCAGGTACGACAGGAAGCGCGCCAGGGCAGCCTGCTGCGCGAAGGGATGAACGTGGTCATCGCCGGTCGCCCCAATGCCGGCAAGTCGAGCCTGCTCAACGCCCTGGCC
>ERZ1673961.774-NODE-774-length-10488-cov-8.473018_pt1 | contig 10488 bp, 11 predicted proteins | sample MGYA00580189_ERZ1673961 | MGnify/ENA primary metagenome ERZ1673961 (study PRJEB41334, sample SAMN05608105) | rock metagenome | biome: terrestrial subsurface; feature: shale formation; material: shale | place: USA: Pennsylvania ... | reverse complement strand
AACTGGCGGTATGCAACTACCACCAGGTATGAAAATGCCATTCTAATCTGCTGAAATCTAATTAAGCGGATTTTCAATGCGTACCAGTCATATGCTGGAACAATTGATGGAGGCCTTACGTTGTCTACCTGGGGTTGGTCCCAAGTCGGCGCAGCGTATGGCCTTTCATTTGTTACAGCGAGATAGAAAAGGCGGCTTACAGCTCGCCGATGCTCTTAGTCAGGCAATGACGGAAATTGGCCATTGCTCAGAGTGCCGTACTTTTACTGAAGAAGACATCTGCCATATTTGTACCAATCCTAAAAGACAGGAAAACGGTCAGATCTGTGTGGTGGAAAGCCCGGCAGACATCGCAGCCGTAGAGGCGACAGGACAATACTCCGGACGATACTTTGTTTTGATGGGGCATTTATCTCCGCTTGATGGTATCGGTCCAAGTGATATTGGCTTAGATGTGCTCGATTATCGTCTTCGCCGAGGTGATATTACTGAAGTGATTCTGGCTACCAACCCAACGGTAGAAGGTGAAGCTACGGCACATTACATCGCAGAGCTGTGCAGAGAGCATCAAGTCGAGGCAAGCCGAATTGCACATGGTGTTCCTGTTGGCGGTGAACTTGAACTTGTTGATGGCACCACCTTGTCACACTCACTGTTAGGTCGACACAAATTATAATAAAAGCCGCTGAATTCAGCGGCTTTTTTCTGTCTGTTTATCGAGTGATGTTGTTTTCTTATCGACGGCATATAGGAAGATTAATTGCCTGAATCGGAAGCCAGTAGGTTTTTATAGATAATCGCACCCACAACACCCCCAATGATTGGCGCAATCCAGAACAGCCATAATTGAGAGATGGCCCAGTCACCGAGATAAATAGCCACAGCGGTACTACGTGCAGGGTTCACCGAAGTGTTTGTCACCGGAATACTGATTAAATGAATAAGCGTGAGGCACAAGCCGATAGCAATTGGCCCAAACCCTTCCGGTGCTCGTTTGTCTGTTGCACCCATGATGACAATCAAGAACATCATGGTCATGACGATTTCTGTCACTAAAGCGGCTAACATCGAGTATTGGCCGGGTGAGTGCTCACCGTAACCGTTCGCTGCAAATCCTGAGGCGACAATATCAAAGCCAATTTGACCCGATGCAATCACGTATAAGGCGCCACCCGCGATGATACCGCCAATGACCTGAGCGATGATGTAAGGTAAAACCTCTTTCTTCTCAAAACGACCGCCAGCCCAAAGGCCAATTGTCACGGCAGGGTTCAAGTGGCAGCCGGAAATATGGCCAATAGCAAATGCCATGGTGAGAACGGTTAAACCAAATGCCAGAGCCACGCCTAACAGTCCGATGCCGACTTCGGGAAAACCAGCGGCCAATACCGCACTACCACAACCACCTAGTACCAACCAGAACGTACCAAAAGCCTCAGCCAAATATTTATTCATGCAATTTCCTATTTCTTATTCGATAACTTGCTGAACATAGTTGAGAATTGTCAGTTAAGTGTGAGGCAAAACACGAAAAGAAAAGAATAGGAATGGTATGTACGACAGTGTCTCAGAGATGAAACCGAAAGAACGAAGATAGTGCAACGGTGAAGTAGGTAGAAAAGATAGGGCAAGGCCTACGTTAACTGCTCTAATTCAGTAATATTCGTCAGCGCTTCTTGGTTGGTCTTTCCGCACACAACGGGACAAGGTTTGAAATCATGGCAGACTTTTGGTCGCTCAGGCTGACCAAATAGCTTACAAAGGTTGTCATCGTTAAGTTGTACGCAACGAACACCAGCGGGCTTACCGTTTGGCATGCCGGGAATCGGTGAAGAGATACTTGGGGCGATACAACACGCGCCACAGCCTAAGCGACAATCCATAATGTAAACCTCTTAAAAATTGAGGTGGCAATTATGGTCATTTTGACGTGGATTGGAAGGGGAACTGCATAAAAAGTACAAGTAGTGTTGCAATACTTGTACTTTTCTAGACTGGTCGAATGGTCACTTAAGAAAACGGTTATAGACAAATAAGATCACAAACGCCCCTAAAGTCGCCGTAATAATACTTCCGACGTTGATACCCGTAGCGCCACCTTGCCCCAGAAAACTTCCTAAAAAGCCACCAACAAACGCACCAGCAATCCCCAAAAACATTGTGGCAATCCAACCACCACCGTCATTGCCAGGCATTAACCACTTTGCTAACGCTCCTGCGATCAAACCTAAGATTATCCAAGATATGATGCCCATAAGTGATTCTCCCTCTTATCAATATTTAAACCAACTTACACTGGTTTAAGGATAGAGCATGCCAACAGAAAATCTCTGATCGCCGTAAACGGATAAATGCGCTTTGATGATAATTGCTGAATACTTGAACTTTTGTGGTGAGAAAGGTATAAATCGCCCCTAATTCCCTTGGCGAGACCGAAAGTATGAGCACTCCATTTTGGCAAAGTAAAACGTTGGAACAGATGACCGAAGAGGAGTGGGAGTCTCTGTGTGATGGCTGTGGTAAGTGCTGCCTTCACAAGCTCATGGATGAAGATTCTGATGACGTGTATTACACCAATGTCGCGTGTAGCTGGTTAAACAGTAAGACATGCTCGTGTAAAGATTATCCTAATCGATTTTCTTCAGGAGAAGAGTGCCTGAAGCTTACGCGCGAAAAAATCCCGGAGTTTAACTGGTTGCCTTTAACTTGCGCTTATCGTCTTTTGGCTCAAAATAAGCCGCTACCTGAATGGCATCCACTGATTACTGGGTCTAAATCAGCGATGCACGCAGCCGGTGAGAGTGTGCGTAATCGTGTTGTTTATGAAATTGATGTTGTTGACTGGGAAGATCACATCATCGAACTACCTAACGAGTAATATCCTGAGCAATATGAGTGTTGCTCAAATTTACAATTACCGTTCTAAGAGGTTTGACACACTTTTGCTGTGTGCCTTACCTCACTTTTACATCTAATACCTTCTTTTGACCTGTTCTTGTCTTCACGTGATGTAAAATAAACACAGGTGATGTTCTCGCCTGTTCCAGCTCTGATCGATTTTGAGATTCCAGTTTTTTACGAGGTAAAAATGACGTTTTGTTTCCCGCAGAAAAATCGCCTGACACCTTGGGTTGCGTTACTTTCTCTCTTCATCGCGATGATGAATCCTTTCTTTGTAAACGCGGCAGAGAAAACAGAAGCGCCTGTTGTATCGGAGGCCGAAGCATCCATCGATAATCTGAACATCGATATTATCGACTTAACGCAGAGCTTAGCTCAGACAAATGGTGACGAGCGTGATGCCCTCCAGTTGCAGCTTTTTCAGAAAAACCAACAACTACGCGCTCAGTTGGCGACTGCGATTGAAAAAGAATCTATCCCGCACAAAAAACTGGTTCAATTAGTTAAAACGCAAGAAAAATACACTAACGATGCGACAGCCTATCTGGCATCGAAAACGAAGTCAGTGACAGAAAAACTGAACGCGGCTAAGGATGAGGAAAAGCTGTCGATCATTAATGACTATCGTGAAATTCAGCACTATCTCGACGTAATTTTTGAGGCAAGTTGGCAAAACTTAGTTTGGTTAGAACGACTGGGTGAACAGAATAAGCGTGCTGAAACTAAATTTAAAGAAACGGTAGATAAGCGTATTCGCTTACTGTCGGCGTCCGTGCAGTACTTAAGTCAGCAGAGCGAAATCATTGGCGGACAGCTGTCTTCTAGCCCTGAATCGGAAAAAGCCTCGCAGCAATTGAGCCAGATGCTCGTTAAGCACAGGTTGGAGATTGCAACTGAGAGTCTGCGTAACTTGATGTCTATTGGTGACAAGATTGGCATCGAAACTTCTGAGTACAAGCGCCAAATATTTGAAGTCACTGGCAGCATTACTCACGATTTACTTAACAGCAAAGTTGTCTGGTCAATCGTCAGTCACTGGTCAAACTCTGCAGTGGACTGGTTAGCTGGAAATGCACCACAGCACCTATTTCAACTGTTTATTTTCGTATTAATTTTGGTTATTGCTCGCGCATTAGCGAAAATAACCCGCAAAGTGATGAGTAAAGCGGTTGCATCTAAAAACTTAAAACTCTCCCACTTGATGCAGGATTTCTTTATTTCGATGTCCGGCAAGTTCGTATGGGTGATTGGTATTATGGTCGGTCTATCACAGATTGGCCTGAACCTTGCGCCTATCCTGACGGGTTTTGGTATTGCCGGTGTAATCATTGGTTTCGCATTGCAAGACACCTTGTCTAACTTCGCGGCAGGTATGATGCTTCTGATTTATCGTCCGTTTGATGTTGGCGACTTCGTTTATGCTGGTGGTGTGGATGGTAAAGTAAGTCATATGAGCTTGGTCAATACCACAATTCGCACCTTCGACAACCAGATCATTATTGTACCGAATAGCAAAATCTGGGGTGATGTGATTAAAAACGTGACGCATGAGCGCATTCGTCGTGTGGATATGGTTTTTGGTATTGGCTACGCGGATGACTTGTTGAAAGCGGAATCGGTGCTAACGGATATCATCACTTCTCACCCAGCCGTGCTGCGTACGCCTGAGCCAAATATTAAAGTGCATACGCTTAATACCTCGTCGGTGGACTTTATTGTTCGTCCTTGGGTGAAAACAGACGATTACTGGGACGTTTATTGGGATGTGACCAAGGAAGTGAAGCTTCGCTTTGACCGTGAAGGCATTTCTATTCCGTTCCCTCAACAGGATGTACATTTGCATATGGTTGAGAAGAAAGACGCTTAATTGCTCGTCCTCTATTTGGAAAAGCACTCATATTGTTGAGTGCTTTTTTGTTTCTATCGGGTAGAGAGGTTCAAGTATTGAGTTGAAGGTGATTAGCCGAAGTATTACAAAACAATCAGCGGCACAGGTTTGCGTGACCTCAGTTTTCACCCATAAAAAAACGCTCTCGTGGGAGAGCGTCTGAAAAACCACAAAGTGGTAAAGTAAGTGCAAATTGATTATTTGATTTGCTGCTTTAGGAATTCGCCTAGCTCAGAGTGATGCATGATCTTAGATACAGGGAGAATTTTCTCGGCAGGTCCCCAAGCAAATACATTTACAGGAGTATGCGTGTGGGTACCTGTGCCCCATACCGTGTTTTGGCCAGTCGCATGCTCACGCGCAATCAAGTTTGTGCGGTCATTATATGGGAAGAACGCATCGAAATCGTGGATAGCTGGTACTTGCTCTTGTGCCAGGTAACTATGACCGTCTACATGATATGGGTTTGGCTTATCTTGCATAATGTGCGCAGCTTGATCCGCTGTGATAGGGAAATCGCTATTCTCGTTGATGATCTTAGCTAAGTTTTCCGCTGTTCTATCTGCTTCAGGTAATGCGGCGAATTTATCCAACATGCCGTAGTAACTGGTTTTTTGGTTGTACAAGCCATCAAGGATAGAGAAATCACCGAAGTTAAAGTTAGGCGCGTAGTCTCTGTTTTTGAACGCTTCGCCGCTGCGCTTCTCTGGTTTTGGCAGATTCGCTGATGAATAGCTGAAGCCAAAAGAGCCAGTTTCATGGTCAGCCGTCACGACGATAAGTGTGTCATCGCGTCCTTTCGCCCATTCGTAAACAGAATTCACCGCTTCATCAAACTTAATCATTTCGTGAAGCATGGTGCCCGCATCGTTGCTGTGTCCAGCCCAGTCGATTTGTCCGCCTTCAACCATTAGGAAAAAGCCGTCTTCATCTTTGGATAGAACATCCAATGCTTTTACGGTCATCTCTTTAAGAGAAGGTTGAGTGCGTTTTGGATCGTTTTTACTTTGGCTGTACGCGATGCCATCTGCCATGCCTGAGTTAGCAAAAAGACCAAGTAATTTGTCACCTTTTGCTTCAGCCAGCATATCGCGGCTGAATGCCAGGCTATAGCCTTCTTCTTGAGCTTCAGTTAGCAAGTTGCGCTCGTCTTTACGTTTAGATTTAAGAGCAACGTTACCTTGAGTGAGTTTCTCAAGCTGCTTGTAAGTGTCGCCTTTGTTATTCGCTGAACTTGGAATCCAGTGGCGAAGACCGCCAGAAAGCAGAACATCTACTTCTGTTTCTAGCATGTCGACAGCAATGTCGTTTTCTAAAGAACGGTGAGGTTGATGAGCGGCAAAGGCTGCTGGTGTAGCGTGCGTCATGCGCGTATCAGACACCAAGCCCGTTGCTTTACCTTTGCTTTTGGCTTTTTCTAAAATGGTTTCAACGTGGTTGCCCTGGCTATCAATACCAATTACTTCTGAAGCGGTTGGGATTCCAGTCGCTAGCATCGTCGCAGAGCAAGCAGAGTCGACTACGATAGCATCTTCAGGGTTAGTCAAAGAAGATCCAATCACACCTTCTTGTGCCAATTTGTAAAGGGCTGTGGTTTCGCCTTTATAAATTGAGTGCGGGGCGTGGTTTGCGTAGGTTTCAAGTAGGCCTACTTGCTGAGGGCCCATGCCATCACCAATCATCAAAATGACGTTTTTGATCTCTGCTGAAAGGGCATTGAAAGAGAGTGTTGAGGCAGCAAGAGCGGTAACTACAGGGTATGCTAAGCGCTTCATTGTATTTTCCTTGTCTATTAAAAGCGCAGGCATTAAAACAATAAATCATGACACTTTTGTGTAAGTCACGAAAGCTTAACCAGATTGTCATTTTCATTTACTAGCAAATTGCCCATCGAGCCAATAGGTCGTGACCGACTGGGCAATGTTTTTGGCGATTATGCAAGCGCGAGAATAATCCCACCCACACTTAAAGCGGCAGAGAGATATTGTCCGGCAGAATAGGAGCTGTCTTCCTCTTCCTCGATTTTATCAGGGCGATCCATGCCCAAAGCGCCATGCGTAAATGATTCGACCTTCTCACCAACAGTCTTATTTTCTGCTTCCACTTTTTTGCTTTCGTGGTCGATTTCTTGCAGAGCGGTAAGAAGCGCTTTGCCTTCAGGAGAAAGTGTCACTTTGTTCTGTTCCACTTTTATTGGTGACGCGTTGACTTCTCCTGCGGTTTTCTCTGTCGACGACAGAGTGGGCTGCAGATTTGCGTAAGTATTAACTTGATTGCTTCCTACTGGATTCATCGAATACTCCTTGAAAATCGACACTCGCTCATTGAGTGTGGGTAAAAAGCAGTTATGGACTTTATCGGCAACGTTTGGCAATTCTTAAATCGTTTAAATAAAAAACAGGCCTGTTCTTGCCGCCTCTTGTGATTACGTAGAGACCAAAGCAAAAAGCAGACCGATATAATTCAATTCTCGTTCTCGATAGACTGGATTTACCGCAATGAAATGGCTATTTGTGATCTTAATTCGGGCGTAGTTTATTCACACTCAAAGTCAGTATTACGCGTGATCAGGTGACTAAAGGCTTTCATACGATTGCTATCCTTCACGTAGCGAACCGGTGGCGCTAACACTTCAAGCTGATAATCCGAGCTGTCTAAAGTGATGTCGGTGACTGGGGTTATTACAACAACGTTTAAGCGTGGGTTGCGGTTCAGGATCGATGTAGCTGTGCCTAATCCACCCTCGATATGGAACCTCCCAGCCACATGTACCATTTGAGTTCCCGGATGCTTAGTGAGGTAATCGACAATGGACTCGGCCATGGTCTCGTCCCAGGTCATTTGAGCGGCGTATTGTTTTTCTGTTTGCTCTGGCTTGCCGTGATGCATGGAAGCCATAAACTTGTCTTTGTACTGGCTGTCATCGGTATTGATGTTTGCAGCGACAAAACCACGTTGTTTGCTATCAAGTTTATCTAGGTAGTCGACACCATTAAAGCCAATGCAGCGCACAATTTTTCTCGGCGCGTTAGCCGCAATTACCGCAATATTTGCATGTTTTGCAAACTCGACAAGGGGACGATAGTCACTTTCATAGTTTGGCCAGGCGTTACTTTGTTGGATGAAGGTTTGCTCACCAATCAGGCCATCTAAATACTCGTCCAATATATCTTGCTTATCGCGACTGAATTGTTCCATTGAAAGAGCAATGGGGCGTTTTCCACTCGATAATTGTTTCAGCATATCTGTCTGGAAACGGTGGATACCGGCATGAGTGTGCCATTCACCGATCATGATTACGTCGGCTTGCAGTAACTCAGGATTCAGGTCAGTCAGGGACACAGGAGTGCCTGACGGGGTGTGCAACTTGTAATCGTAAAAGCTGATCACGTCAGGGGAATTGGGAGTGGATATCGTTGCTGGTGTTGAGACACAACCAGTCAACACAATGACAAACGCAAGACCTAAAATAGAAAAGCGCATGAGAAGCCTCCAAAAATGTCTAAGAGATATTTGTGGAGGCGACAGAATTAAAGTGAACGAGAGCCATGTTCACCTGCGTTGAACTTGAGCAGTATTAATGCGCGGATTTACGATAGACACGCAACATAAAATCGGCCTCACATTGGAAAAGTGTAGCGGATTTTAGCTCTTCTCGGAGTTCGTCAGTCGCTTTCCAGGCGAATGGTGTCATTTGCAGCAGGTCAAATGCGTCTCCGTCTTTCAAGTCCATCACATAGTTCAGCTGGTGTTGTTGCTCGAGTTCATAGCCATCGATGGTTTCAGGTGTTTCATCGTGGAGACGAACGTCTTGGTAAATTCGTTCACGAAGCTGGTAAAGATGTCTGCCTGCTGGCGTAACGGTAATCACGACACCATTATCTTTGATTACACGCTTGAGCTCTTCTGCTTTACATGGCGCATAGATTCGCAGGATTGCATCCAAAGATTGATCCGCGAATGGAAGTCTATGGCTTGATGCGACACTAAAATGACAATCTGGGTAGCGTTTGGCAGCATAGCGAATGGCTATTTTAGATATATCTAAACCAAACGTGGCGGCTTGCTCATCTTGGGCTAGCAATGATTTTTGTACCAGATCGGTGTAGTAGCCTTCACCACAGCCGATATCTAACAGCTGGTGAGTCGTTCCTTTGGTGTACTCAGTGCAAAGGCGGGCGACTTTCTGGCGCATCGGATCGTAATACTTTCCTTCCAGAAAGCGACGACGCGCTTGCATCATTTCCTTGTTATCGCCGGGATCTTTAGAACGCTTATGATGCGCCGGCATCAGGTTTACGTAGCCTTCTTTTGCCATGTCGAATTGATGGTTATTTTCACACTTAAACGTTTTTACGCTTAATGTAAGAGGTTGGTGACATAGAGGGCATTGATAGTTCATGACGATCTCGAGCTGAAAGTAGGGCGACAAATTCTATCAAAAAGCACGACTTTAAGTGAAACAAAACCGTGAAATAGCCGTGGTTAGCGAGTGCTTTTACAGATTTATAACGACCAGAAATAAAATTTTTAATGAGAATAGGCAAGAGAAGGGTGACGTTGAACTGCTAGCAATAAAAAAGCCGGCGTAAACCGGCTGTGATGACGTTATTGTGCGGAAATAACGGTAACCAGTTCGTAGCTTTCACCTGGTTGCAAGGCTTTGCCTTGATCAATGCTGGCAGCATGCAGAGCGGATTCGACGCATAGCATGGTTTCGTAACCATTATCAGCCATGTCTCCCATTGACTGAGCTCCTTCTGCCCAAGGGTTCCATAGTACTGCTGAGTTGTGGCCATGGTTTTCTACGCTCAGAGTGCGTCCTAAGACAGGGTCTTTGACTAAGATCTGCGCTTCAGGCTGCGTGTATACGCGGTCTATGGTGTCGGTCAGTTGTAGGACTTCACCACCTTGACATACCTCGTTGCCTTTCAAGCTGTCGATGTACTCGCTACCCATGCCTGAAGTTTGAGCTTGTAAAACATCGCCAACGTTAAGGTAAGTATGCAATGCACCAGAGAATGTCCATGCCTCGTCATCGATATTCAGCACTTTCAGTGTCACTTTCAGCTCATCGCCGACTTCTACCAAAAGGCGAGCTTCAAACATATGAGGCCAAATTTGGTGTGTCTCTTCGCTTGGGAACAACGCAAGTTCGACAATCACACCATTTTCATTTTCACGGTGTTCTATCAGCTCCCATTCTGTAGTACGTGCAAAACCATGAGCCGGTGCAGCAATGCGACCAAACCATGGCCAGCACACAGGAATACCACCACGTAAAGCGGCTTTGCCATCGAATACGGCTTTTTCGCTCATCCAAATTAGATCTTCCTGACCTTGTGGTTTGTATGACACCACATGACCACCGTGCAAAGCGATACCAGCGGTTGCTTTATCGTGAATGATACGAACAACTTTGACCTGATCGATTTCTACTACGGTGACATTTTCAGAAAGGACGGTTAGTGCAGGAAGGGTGTTTAAATCCATCTGATTATTTTCCTATCGCTGGGAGAGGTTGCGAGCGCTTGAAGCCCAAATACACCCCTCAAATTCCAGATACAAAAAAGGCGACTATAAAGCCGCCTCTTTTTCAACTCAGTTAAGAGCTAATCACTGTTTCTAATTACTTAGAGATGTGTGCGATTAGGTCTAGAACTTTGTTTGAGTAACCGATTTCGTTGTCGTACCAAGAT
>ERZ1673961.772-NODE-772-length-10508-cov-127.487229_pt1 | contig 10508 bp, 10 predicted proteins | sample MGYA00580189_ERZ1673961 | MGnify/ENA primary metagenome ERZ1673961 (study PRJEB41334, sample SAMN05608105) | rock metagenome | biome: terrestrial subsurface; feature: shale formation; material: shale | place: USA: Pennsylvania ... | reverse complement strand
GTGCGAGAGAGCAGTTACTGGCAGAGCTTGTTGAACTTGATGAGCAACGAGCAAAGATTGCACTTAAGCATGGTAAAGCATTATTAAGCGAGCTAGAAAGCCACTTGAATGATCAGGGTCACAACGATATTCAGAAGCTACAAAAGCACGGTAACCTCGTTGAAACCTTAACCGATATGGAGCGAAACATTCGCGTTTTGGTCGTGGGTAAGTCAGGTGAAATGCATCAAAATGACACCAAAACCATTGGCTCACAGTTAGAAAGTGTTGTGCGTTCCATCAAAGCACACATTCTAATCGCATCGGATCGTTTTTCTCAGCCAGATAGCTACATACTTGCCTTCGACGGCAGTACGATTAGCGAGAAACTGGTTGAAAAAGCGATCAACACGCCACTTCTAAAAGGCATGACCTGTCATCTTGTGATGGTTGAGGATTCTGATAGTAAATCTGATGCTTTTTCAAATGCTGCGCAGAAACTCAAGACCAATGGCATCAACGTTGTTGAAGCCCAATTACAAGGTGAAGTGCATTCGGCTATTTTGACTTATCAGCAGCAGCAAAAGATTGGCATGATTGTGATGGGTGCTTACGGGCATTCTAAACTTCGTCAGTTCTTCGTCGGAAGTAATACGACGAGGATTATTACCGACACAACGGTGCCTTTACTACTGATACGATAGAATCTAAAGCCTTCCTAACGGAAGGCTTTTATCATTCATATTGAGTTAACGAGATAACCAATTCATCACGCTCTCAGAGCTTGGTATCCCGCCTGCGTGAACTATCTCTTCATCCATGACGACGCCTGGCGTAGACATCACGCCATAATTCATAATCGTTTCAAGGTCGGTCACTTTTTCAACAGAAACATCAACGCCTTGCTCTGCCGCAACTTTCTCAATCAGTTTCGCGGTATTAACGCAGTTGGCACAACCTGAACCTAGTACTTTAAATACTTTCATTTTTATCTCCTAAAATTGCCAGAATGGTAAGTTAAATATCCACCCCATAACAGTAAACGCTGTTAGCAGTAGACCAAAAAGAAGTCCCAGTAAGCGCCATTGCATCACTTGTTTTAGCATCACAAATTCAGGCACACTTGCAGCGACAGTGCTCATACAAAACGCTAATGTCGTACCAATGGGAAGACCATTTCTCAGTAAACTCTCCATGATGGGGATAACACCCGTCGCATTAGAATACAAAGGGATACCAATCAATACTGAAGCTGGAACCGACCACCACTGACCTGCGCCTAAGTGGGCTTCTATCCAGCCATCGGGTACAAAACCATGTAAGCCTGCACCTATCCCCACGCCAATAAACACCCATTTCCAAACCCGACCGATGATTTCAACCATTTCTTGTTTGGCAAACTGATGCCGATATGAGAGTGTGATAGTAGGCTCTGCGTTGCTGACGTTCAGATTGTCCTGTGTATGTTGTTGAGCTTGGGCTTTCAGCATGGCTTTCGCGGCAAATGGCTGTAACCAACGCTCAGCTCCAATGAGATCCAGCAACCAGCCACTTAGTATCCCGATAAGCATTCCTATGAGCACATACATGATGGTGAACTTCCATCCCAATAGGCTAAACAGAAGCAATACTGCGATTTCATTGATCAATGGAGAGGTAATCAAAAACGCCATGGTGATCCCAAGTGGGATACCTGCGGATGTAAAGCCAAGAAAAACGGGAATACTTGAACATGAGCAAAATGGAGTGATTGCACCGAAAACACTACCCGTAACATAGCCAAAAAGACGACGTTTGCCTGCAAGATAGTGGCGTACTTTTTCAACATTTAAAGAAGCGCGAAACAAGGCAATGACGTAAATCATGACAATCAGCAACACCATGATTTTACTAGTGTCTTCTATAAAAAAGTGAATAGCATCTGCCAGCTTAGTACCTTGCTGCATAGCAAATAACTGGTAGGTCATCCAATCAGCAAGATGGGTAAAGACTTCAAACATATCGGCTCCTTCAACCTCATAATTTGTCTTTGATGTCACTAAGACGAAAATGAAGCTAAAAGGATGCAGAACTGTTTCTATTTTTTAATCGATAGAGAAGCGTTAGCCAGCGTGAGTTTTAAACTGACCGAGGATAACAATCGCGTTATCGACTTCATCAGATAACGAACTAGCGATGTTTTCATTCGTCGCCGCTTGTTGTGTTGCCATGTCGGCAAATGAACGAATGTTATTAATCATATCGGTCATTACGTTTGCTGACTGTTCTTGTTGAGACGTGGCGATGGAAATGTGTTGATTCATCTCAACCATACGACTAATCACATGAGTAATACTGTCTAATTGAGCAGATGATTCCTGAACGCTATTTGTGCATGCATCCGCATTATTTTTTGCAGCATTGATTGCTGAGGTTATATCGTTTGCGGCTGACAAAATTGACTTAATCACACTTTCAATTTCAATGGTCGCGGTCTTTGTTCGGGCGGCTAAGGTGCGGACTTCATTCGCCACGACGGCGAATCCTCTACCTTGTTCGCCTGCCCTGGCAGCTTCTATCGCGGCATTAAGTGACAACAGGTTAGTCTGCTCTGATACTTCTTCGATGACATCGAGTATGCTGCCTATTTTCTGACTGTCTGACACAAATTTATGCGTTAGTTCTGTTAGCAAAACGAAAGAGCGTGAGAGTTCAGTTAACTCACTCACAGCAGACTCCGATGAGCGTTGTCCTCGTATAACGGATTGGCTCGTGTTTTCAGTATGCTCTTGTCCGAGTAAACATTGCTGAGCAACATTAGATGAGGCTTGGCGCATATGGCTAATATTGCTATAGAACTCTTCGAGTTCAGTCAGCAATAAACTCATTTTCTCACAAGTTTGCTTGCTCGCGAGTGCGCTTTGCTGACTGAGTGACTCTGTGCTGTTGATACGCTGTGCCAGCTCGGAAAAACTCAAGCGGAGTTTTTCGATGATCAGATTAAATGAAGCGGAAAGCTGAGCAATCTCTTTTGCCCCTCTAACTGGAAGTGATACGGTCAAGTCTCCGTCTCCAGAAGCGATATCGGTCATACGCTCGACAACATAGTCTATCTGATGAGTTATCTTTCGACCAAACGTATAACCTGATACTGAAACGACCAATAAAATACAGGCCGCGCCTACCAAAACAAATGTGTCTAGTTGACGTAAATCTTGTACTAAAGACGCTTTTTGCGCGGTCAATAAGTTATCAATAAAAGTCTCTAATTGAGTGAACTTCTCTATCGCCTGTTGGTAGTTGAGTGAAAATGCCGCAGGATCAACGCTTGTTTCTAGCACCATTTTTTTCGTATTGAAGAATTTTGCTAGAGGCTCTTCTGCTTTAACAGCGTCGAATACGGCTGGCTTGGTCTCATTTAAAGTATCAAAGCTTTTTAACGCATTTTTGTATGCTTTTTTCAGTTGGTAATTGGAATCCGTAGACAGCATGATGGCGATTGCACTGACCATCGTGGCTGTAATGTCGTTACTCATAGACGCATTTTGGGTAGCAGTATGGGCAAGCTGAGTGAGCTGATTCGATTGATAATCTAGCTCTTGGAGCAATGGCAATTTGCGCGAAACAACTTCTTGCATCAATTGGTAGATTTTATGTGCGCCATCTAACGATGTTTGTATTTCAGCTAACAGATCTTTTACTTGCAGATCTTCTGACTTTGATGACTCATCACCAATGAAAATCGTACTATGTATATCAGCGTATTTCTGTGCAGATAAAGTGTTCATGCCTGATTGGATCGTTAACCACTCTTTATCGATTAAGTTCTGGATATGCTCTTGGTCAACGCTATTTTCTGCTGCGGCCAATTGGTAGACGAGTAGGCTGAAATTTCTAAGTGATGCACCAGAAGCCGAGGTTTGTTGATAGAAATCTATCGTATCTTGATACTGCTGTTCTAAATGGGTTGAAAACTTGTTGGTGTTAGATAGTGTTAACCAAACCAGAGCCATTAAGCCCATCAGACAAGAGACGACAATTGCGAGAATCATTCGCTTCATTCAAAAAGCCCTAATATATGAAAATACATATATATTAATGTGGCTTTATTAGGTTTTTATGACAGCTTGAATTAGACAATTAGTCTTGAAAGAAGCAACAAACTCGCCGCTGTTCGTCAAAACGTATATGACATTGTACTTGCAAAACATTTCTGAGTTTTTGTCGAGCGCGTTGAATGCGTGATTTGGTTGCCACTAAAGTGAGTCCATTTTGCTCGGCAAACTGCTGTTGAGTAAGACCTTGTAGGTCACACTGTTTGATAATTTCGCTTTCAGACTCAGTCAGTTTTGATAGCGCTTTGGGTAGGCATTGCGCAAGGCTATCGACGGCGGGAAGTTCATGTTCTTCCCATATCGGCTCATTATCTCTCAGATCCTGAACTTGTTCTTGATTCGCCTTACGTTGCTTATCAATGAGCATATTCCGCGCTACTCGATATAGCCATGCTCTTTGGTTTTGAATATCGCAAAATGCTTGCTTCTGCTGTAACGCCTTCAAGAAGGTATCTTGTAGTAAATCAAAGCTCAGCTCAGGATCACCTGTTTGCTTAAGCAGCCAGTAGTAAAGCTCGGACTCGGAAAGATGCCATGTCTCAATGAGACATGGCACTGCTGAAGTTTGTTTCGAAATACGGCTCTTAGGCATAATATTTACGCTTCATTCTCAAGGCGACGTTAACCAAAGCGATTAAGACAGGCACTTCTACCAAAGGTCCAATCACACCAGCAAACGCTTGGTCAGAGTTTAACCCAAATACAGCGATTGATACGGCGATAGCCAGTTCGAAGTTGTTACCTGATGAAGTAAAGGCGATAGAAGCATTTTGGTCGTAAGGGATCCCCATACGTTTCCCGATGTAGAAGCTCGCAAAAAACATCACCATAAAATAGATGATCAGTGGTACTGCAATACGGAGCACATCCATCGGTAACTCAATGATCATTTCACCTTTCAGACTAAACATCAAAACGATAGTTGCCAAAAGCGCAATCAGGGTGATTGGTGAAATACGAGGAATAAAGACTTCGTTGTACCACTGTTCACCTTTTGCTGAGACCAATAGCTTACGGCTTAGGAAACCCGCTAAGAAGGGGATGCCTAAGTAAATTAAGACGCTTTGTGCAATATCCCAGATAGTGATATCAACGACGAAACTCTCAAGACCAAAGTAAGGGGGTAAAACCGTGATAAACAGCCATGCCATAAAACTGTACGTAACAATCTGAAACGCGCTATTTAAGGCAACTAAGGTTGCTCCGTACTCTTTGTTTCCGCCGCTGATATCATTCCAAACCAACACCATTGCGATGCATCGAGCAAGGCCGATCAGAATGAGTCCCACCATATAGCCAGGTTGATCGCGCAAGAAAATGATGGCCAAGATGAACATCAAAATCGGTCCCACGAGCCAGTTCATCACTAAAGAAAGCGTTATCGCGCGTTTATCACGAGTTACCTCGCCTAAAAGGCTATAGTTCACTTTCGCCAACGGTGGGTACATCATTAAGATTAAGCCAATGGCAAGTGGGATATTGGTTGAACCAACAGATAGGCTTTCGTTCCACTGGGCGACTTGAGGAAATAACACGCCAATCCCGACACCAACTGCCATTGCAAGAAAAATCCATACGGTTAAGTATCGATCAAGAAAACTCATTTTTTCAGATGCGCTGGTTTCGGCACAGCTTGAGACATTACTCATACAAACCTCTTTCATTTAAAATTGACAAACCAACGGAATAGAGCATTATTCGTTCACAATATTCGAACATGATTTGCCTTTGATGAACTGCAACTCTGACTCGATAAATGTCAAATTATGCTTAAGGGTGATCTCCAGCACTTGCTTGACCCAAGGAGCTAGCGCGGGGTTGATACGGTAGTAAACCCACTTACCACGTCGCTCATCCAGAACAAGCTCGTGCTTTCGCAATTCGGCAAGATGCCGAGAGACTTTGGGTTGACTGAGATTCAGCGCTTCCATGAGATCACAGACACACAACTCTCCTTGCTTCTGCATTAAAAGCAGAGACTTAAGCCGAGTTTCTTCAGAAAGTGCTTTGTAAAGAAGGATTGGATCAAACATAGGAACGATTCAACGGCATAAAACATATGAAATATCATATATCTGAATTTCCATATGTGTCAATTTTTCAATTAAACAGTGCTTCTGAGAGATAAGTTAGATTAGGAAAAGTAAGTCGATATCTATAAGAAATTGACGTCTTAATATTGAGACTAAATTGGAATGGGGCAAAAGTATTTCAGAGCTTACGTTCATTACCCCATTGGTTCTGACAAACCCACTTATGAAAGATAATAGGTAACACATTTTTCACCACAGAGTTCTGCACTGAGAGGGCTTTTTATCTATCAATGAAATGAGCAGACTTTAGTTTTTGATGATTTGAGCGAGAACAATGTTCTCGCAATAGCATTTTCAGTTGGAAATTATGCTCAAAAGGTTAACTTTTATGTTCTGAGAACCCCCTTCTATACGGTTAGACTGCTTGAATCCTCACTCACATTCAACAGTCGCAAGTGTAGCGACACTTAGGATACGCAGAGCAACCATAGAAACTTTTACCCGCATTACGGCCTTTTCTAGCAACACGAATCACAAGGCTAGACTGGCAGTTTGGGCAAACCTTGGAATGAGGCTCGGGTGTAGGCTCACCAATGACTGGCTTATTCATAAAGCTGCGTCCATCTTCAATCATGTGGACTAGCTCGCTACCATTAACCAACCACAGGCGCTTCTCTTGAGCAAAAGCGATAGCTTCAGAAGTAAAATCTCCCGATGTTACGATGATCATTTTGCTAGCACGATTGTCGATCATCACACCATACATTTCTCTTAAGACTTGAACTCCGACTTTTCTAGCTTTCCAGTGCTTACATTGTACAAGACTCAACTCACCGTCTTTAGTTAACCAAATATCTACCCCACCATCAGCCTGCTTTGAGAAAGATTGTTTAACGTCGTAGCCTTGCTGCTTAAAGTACTCGCCAATGTAGCTTTCAAATTCAATCCAGCTGAGGGAATTAAGCGGAGTCGTGTTTTTGTTTGCTCTGATTTGAGACGTCGTCGCAAGATAATTATGCTTTCTCTGATACTGCTTAAAGAATGCAATGGGAGCAGGAATTAAAAACAAAAAAGCAAAATACGGTGCCATTTGCGGAAGATTCGGCCCAATGGCATTGAAGATGAAGTTATCACTGCGAGCCGCTAAGCCTGGCAATAGGAAAGATAAACCAACATAAATGCCTGCTGAGAACAAGATACTCACCCACCACGGCGCATCCATCAAATGCCAAATAATTCCATCATTCTTTCGAGCCATAATTCCTCCCAATAAGCATCTAAATGCATTAAAGCACAATTACCAGACCTAATACATAGAGTTAAATCATGTATTTAGTGGGAGAACAAACAGCTAGAACATAGTTCTAGCAAGAGCATTTTTTATTTATTAATTAAATGACCAAACTTTAGTTTTTGATGATGTGAGCAAGAACCGTGTTCTCGTAGTAGCGTTTGAAAGCTATCAGCCTTTGCCTGAGATACCCAAACACGAGTCGGATAACACCTAACTCTGTCTTTCGTCATTCGGAGAACATCGTTCTCCGTTCAACTGATGAAGATTTAAGAAGAAATTAGCTCCCTGAGATAGACAAAAGCAGGAACAAGGTTCCTGCAAGAGCATTTTTTATTCGTGTTATTAATCATGCAAACAATGACTTACTTTATATTTACGAAGGTTAAGCGAGAACACTGTTCTCGCAGTAACAAGTTGCATCTATTTTTGTTCTTCTAGCCATCGCTCAATGTCTTTTCTCTGCCAGCCCACTACCCTAGAACTAAGCGTAACAACGGGTGGCATTTTTCCATCCCGACGCCAACGCCACAAAGTACTTACGCTTACCCCGATTTCTTTCGCTAACTGCTCTTGTCTTACAAACATTTTATTACCTTTATTTCTCTATTATTTAGTCGCATCTTAGATTCGCATCACCTGACTCATAATATAGAATAAGCAACAAACCATATTGACATGATAGCTAATGAGCTTAGATCAAAAACGCAATGCATTGAGAGTACAGCTAGAAACAGCAATTAATGACTTAAAAAACCAGGCCGAATCTCAAGGTTGTAAAATTGCTCAGCGACGTCGTTCTGGGTATTTATACGCTGTCGATGCCTTTCGGAACATTGTTCTCGAACCATGGTTTAACACGTTACTCAGTCAACATGGTTCTGTACTCCAAAAGCACCGTAGCTCCAACGCTATCAAGCTTGCAGATATCGTAGAAATTTATGGCGGATTAAATAAAACAATTAAACTTATTGAAACGGTGCTAGATTTGCGGGGGTTCGGGCTTGATAGCCAGCAACACACTGATTATTTAGATCAAGTGCTCTGGGGGTTAAAGGATCTGCGTTCACTCACTCCACAACATCAAGAGGAAGAGGTTCGCTGGAACAGTGTTCTTCCGTATTGCGCTTTATGCTGGCGTCTACGCAGCCGATCTCACTACTACTGCGAAAAACACCATCCCATCAAGTCCACTAAACTTTATAAACAGCAAAAATACTCAGCTATCACTGCATTGAAATATCTGCCCAACCAGAACAGTGCAGCTTACGAAAAGTATCTAGCACAACCTAACAAACAGAAAAATCTGGGACGACAACTGTATGATCTGGTCGGCGGCTATGCGCCGCATCCACGAGTATTTCTACGCCACTGTAAAGATAGCGCGAAGGCAGGAGACTGGCTCTCGCTATCAAAGAACATTGTTCAGACATGTAAAGTAAACTACCCAGCGAGCTATAAAAAAATAAATCAGATCAAGTCAGGTGATTTTGGTCAATGGTCATCATGGTGTATCGCGATAGTGAGATGTTTAGATCTTAAAGAACCAAACGCGTGGAGTGATAAAGAGTGCCTAACGCTTTTCAATGAGTTGAATACTTGGACCACACTGATTGGGATCTTGCATCGCTTTGAGTGTGTAGAACGAATCAATAGCATTGAAACTAGACGTGGCCCGAGCGTTGGATATGGAGCGAATCTAAAACAACACCAGCAGATCAAAGACCTGTTAACACAACAACTAGCCACGAATAACAAAACTAACCTAAGTGATATCGCCAGAACGCTTGGGCTTAGCAGACAACGCATACACCAGATCATTAAAAAACATCAATTGCTCTCCTAAACAGCAAAGTAACTGTGCAAAAAATAATCTAATTTATTTTACATTTTTAATTATTAAATCAAATAAAAATCATAAATATAATTACGAATAATTTAATTATTAAATTGAACCAAGATAATTATGGTAATAAAATAGTTTTTACTTATTGACTTTTTCATGTTATAACTATTATAACTGTTATAATTATTATAAAGTTATAATTCTAATATAAGGATACATTATTTAAAATCACTTAATAAAAGGTAGAACATCGTTTTTTCTGCTAAATTTCTTCTGCCACACTTGGCACATTCACTGCCAATCCTGACACTTACTCTGCCACTACTGGCAGTCTCGTTGCCAATCTTGGCAAAAAAATGTGCCAAGCAATTTTGATCTAAAAAACTTAGGCAGACATACAGTGCATTATTTTAATAAATAAAAAGTAACACTTTGTGTTTGTTATTTTCTATATATTACATTCAAGGTAAATAAAAATATTTATTTGAACAATACTACAGTTCAAGTGTATATTATTCATAATATCGTTATTGAGAATATTCTTATGAGTAGATTTGTACTCTCCGCAGACTTGCACCTCGGACATGATAATATATTGAAATATCGTTCAGGATTCGATTCTCCTGAAGAGCACCATAATATTCTATTTGATAACCTTGCATCATTTGTACAACCTCGTGACACGTTAATCCTACTTGGAGATATTGCAACGACCCCATTTTGGCTAGAGAGGGTTGCAAGTATTCAATGTACGAAGAAGGTGCTCGTACTTGGCAATCATTGTACAAACATGAAGGTCAACGGCAAGATGCTCGCACTCGCTGATGGCTTCGATGAGATTCACTCGATGCTATCTAAACGAAATACCTGGTTTACACACTGCCCTATACATCCTCAGGAATTACATGGAAAGATCAATGTTCACGGGCATTTACATGACAGTATCATTCTAGATGATGCAGGCAAACCAGATCCCCGCTATATCAATGTATCAGTAGATCAGACTCAATTTAGACCAGTCTTGTTCGGTGACGTCGTTAGTCAAATCACTCGCTAAGTGGCTCTTGCCAACACTCTGTTTGATAAACGAGACAAAACCGTATAGCAAAAAAGCTCACTGGTAATGGAAACGCTCACTGCATATATGAACAACGAGCTTCCAGAAGCTATAGACCGTTTAAATACGAGATTGCCAAATGACTTTCCAGAACATATCTCTAGCCCTATTTTCGACAATGCATTGAAAATGCTTCAAAGACTCTCCT
>ERZ1673961.770-NODE-770-length-10529-cov-7.964579_pt1 | contig 10529 bp, 6 predicted proteins | sample MGYA00580189_ERZ1673961 | MGnify/ENA primary metagenome ERZ1673961 (study PRJEB41334, sample SAMN05608105) | rock metagenome | biome: terrestrial subsurface; feature: shale formation; material: shale | place: USA: Pennsylvania ... | reverse complement strand
AAAAACTGGCGATTGATAAACGTAACGCCAACATTTTTGAGAACGTGCATACCTTGTGTCAGGCAGGCATTCAAGGCCAGTGCGATTTGTCGGAAATCAGTATCCGTGTCTACTGCATCATGGATTATGTTCAGGGTGAAGACCGCATTGATTTCGACAAAACGTATCCTGCAATTTCTGAGCTTTACCATATTGTGAAAGATATGGCGCGCGGTGAAGATCGCCAGCAACTAGCCAAAAAAGAGCGTATGCAGCAGAATCTGACTCGTCAGAAAGCGGAAAGTCGCTTGACCGAGTCGATCGTTGAAGAGCTCGAATTGTTGAAGAAAAACGTCCAGCCACTGAATAATCAAATTAATATTCAGATGATCTAGTCACCAGAACGTTACTTGATTGCTTGAGTCAGTTATTTCACCCCAGTTATGCTCTTGTGGCTGCTGGGGTTATCGTGATCACGCTAGCACTTCTTTGGTTTTATAATTAAAAAGCCAAAAGGTATTACCGCGGTTATCTTTGTCGTGTGGCAAAATAAGCAGCTCTGAATATTGGGTGACGGCTTTCGTTGCCCTAACATTTAACGGAAAGTACCACCATGTCGAATCAACACACTGAATCGAAACAACAAATCGTTTGGGATCAAGCAGTATTGGATAAGTACAACTATTCCGGTCCTCGCTATACGTCGTACCCGACAGCATTGGAGTTTCACGAAGCATTTACTATCTCTGATTATGATATGGCATGTGCTCAGTACCCTGATCGGCCGTTATCGTTATACATCCATATTCCGTTCTGTCACAAGCTTTGTTACTACTGTGGTTGTAATAAGGTGATTACTCGTCACTCGCATAAAGCCGATGAGTACCTCGATGTTCTAGAGCACGAAATTCGTCAACGTGCCTCTTTGCTGGTGGGCAGAACAGTAACGCAACTGCATTTTGGTGGTGGTACACCAACGTTCCTGTCTGAAAAACAGATCACACGTGTGATGAACCTGCTTCGCCAGGAATTTTTCTTCAGTGATGATGCCGAAATCAGCATTGAAGTTGACCCGCGAGAAATTGAGCTTACTATGCTGGATCACCTGCGTAGCGAAGGCTTTAACCGCTTAAGTATTGGCGTTCAGGACTTTAACAAAGAAGTTCAGAAACTGGTTAATCGTGAGCAGGATGAAACGTTCATTTTTGATATGGTGGCACGTGCGAAAGACTTGGGCTTCCGCTCGACAAACCTGGATTTAATCTACGGCTTGCCGAAGCAGACCAAAGAGTCTTTTGCTAAGACACTGGAACAAGTGCTTGAAATGTCGCCGGGTCGTCTGTCGGTATTTAACTACGCCCACATGCCGCAGCTGTTTGCCGCTCAGCGTAAGATTAAAGATGAAGACCTGCCTCAAGCCGAAGAAAAGATGGCGATTTTGCAAGATACCATCGTAACGTTAACCGATGCGGGTTACCAGTTTATCGGTATGGATCACTTTGCTAAACCTGATGATGAACTTGCGGTTGCCCAGCGAGAAGGTGTGCTGCATCGCAACTTCCAGGGTTATACCACACAAGGTGAGTGTGACTTAGTCGGCTTTGGCGTTTCGGCTATCTCGATGATTGGTGACGCTTATGCGCAGAACCAAAAAGAGTTGAAGAAATACTACGCTCAGGTGAATGACCTGCGTCATGCGCTTTGGAAAGGCGTCTCGCTGGATGCGGATGACTTACTACGCCGCGAAGTGATTAAGCAACTGATCTGTAACTTTAAACTGGATAAAAAAGCCATTGAGTCGGAGTTTAAGGTTAAGTTTAATCAGTACTTCAAAGAAGACTTGGAGCTGTTACAAACCTTCATTAATGATGAGCTGGTCGAAGTGGATGACAACGAAATTCGTGTCACTTTACGCGGTCGCCTGCTTATCCGTAACATCTGTATGAGTTTCGATAAGTACCTCCGTGCGAAGGCTCGTCAGCAGCAGTTCTCTCGAGTGATTTAGAATTCGAGAGATACCGAATACAAAAAATGCCAGCAAATGCTGGCATTTTTTATGATTTTTAAAGGAATTAAACGCGATGTTTAACTTTTTCTTTCAGCTCTGCTTTTTCAGCGTCTGACAAGAATGCCAACTCAAGGCCATTGATTTGCGCTTGGCGAATCTGTTCTTGGCTTAAACCTGCAGCTGGTGCTGCAACTTCGTATTCGTAAGGCAGTTCAATACCTTCAACTGCTGGGTCGTCGGTGTTTAGACACGCAAGAACACCATGTTCAAGGAACTGTTTTAGCGGGTGATTCGCAAGAGAAGCAACGGTGCTGGTCTGAATGTTCGATGTCAGGCAAGATTCAATACCAATGCGGTTTTCTGCTAGGTAATCCATCAATTTTGGATCTTCAATCGCTTTCACACCGTGACCGATACGCGTTGCACCTAATGTGTTGATTGCTTGCCACATACTTTCTGCACCAGCAGCCTCGCCAGCGTGAACAGTCACGTGAAGACCTGCGTCTCGCACTTGTTTAAAGTGAGAAACAAAACGATCACCCGGTTGACCTAGTTCGTCACCTGCAAGGTCAACTGCCACAATGTGGTCTTTCTGACTAAGGATACCGTCTAATTCCTGTTGGCAAGCATCGATACCGAATGTACGGCTCATGATGCCAATCAGATTAGCTTTGACACCGAAATCACGCATACCAGCCTGAACACCATCGACGACCGCTTCAACGACACCGGCTACTGGCAGGTTGTGCTTCATTGCCATGTAGTAAGGCGAGAAACGCAATTCCGCGTAATCAATTTGAGCGTTCAGCGCATCTTCCACGTTTTCGTACGCAACACGACGACACGCGTCTAGATCACCCAGTACCGCTACGCCCCAATCAAGCTTTGAAAGGAAAGCAACGAGAGAAGGCTCTGCTTCGACAATCTGAACGTGTGGCGTAAGAGATTCAACGTCGTACGCAGGCAGTGTCATCCCAAATTTTTGGCCAAGATCTAGGATGGTCTGGGTACGGATGTTGCCGTCAAGGTGGCGGTGCAAATCAGTAAGAGGAAGGTTCTTAGTTATCATTGTGTTGATCCGGATAGTTATGAACTGGAACAAGGCCCAAACATCATCTGTGACAATACATTGGGAAGATTTGCAATTAAGTATAATTAACAGTTTGGTTGATTGTCAGTAGAGCGTGACCAGGAAATCAACGATTCTCGCTCTTTTCTACTCCATGTTAACTAAATGTGTTGGCCACTCTTCCAGTGGCATAGGGCGGCTGTAATAAAATCCCTGCACCTGATGGCAGCCTATTGAACGAAGCAGTTGGGCTTGCGAGGCGTTTTCTACCCCTTCAGCGACGACGCTGGTTTTAAGTCCAGCCGTTATATTAAGCACGGCTGCAACTACAGATCGCTCTAGATTCTCTTGGCTCAATTGGTTGACGAACGTGCGATCGATTTTCATACATGTAAAGGGCAGGGTATGCAAATAGCCCAGAGACGAATAGCCTGTACCGAAATCATCTATCGCGATGCCTATGCCCATATCGCGTAGTTTTTTCATGTTGTCTAGCGTTGTCGGCCCGCTATCAATGATGCGTGATTCAGTGATCTCTAGAGTCAGGTTACTGGCTGGGAGTTTAGTTATTGTCAGCACACGCGTGACGCTATCGACAAAGTCCGGACAGGAAATTTGGTTAACCGAGATATTTACATGCAGTTGGAAGTCTGATGGCCACTGCTTATTTTCTATGGCGTTGTAGGTATCGCGACAGGCTTGTAACAGAATCTGTTGACCAATCGCTTTGATCATCCCGCTCTCTTCTGCGATGGGAATAAAATCCAACGGTGAAACCATGCCTGACTCACTCTGCCAGCGCGCCAGAGCTTCGGCACCACAGGTATTGCCAGTTGCCAAGTCGATAATCGGCTGATAATGCGGAATGAACTCTCGGTTTTCCACTCCGGTTTGAATCTTAGTCAGCATCTGAGTGCGGAATTTAGAGGCACTGGCGAGTTCAGGGCTGTAATGGCAAACATTTGTGAGAGAATCTTGTTTGGCGTAACTCAGTGCAATGCTGGCATTACGTAACCATAAAGACATATCTTCGCCTTGCTTGCTTTGCACAATACCAAGCGAGATTTTCATGATGACGGCTTCTTCTTGCGTGATGAACGGAGTCGCAAAGAGTTGCTGTAAACGACGCTCTATGAGCCGAACGTCATTGCTGTTGTGTACATTGGATACAAAAATGGCGAACTCGTCTCCACCGATCCTGGCCAGCAAAGTATCATCTTGAAATTGTTGTTTCAGCCTTTCCGCTATGTCTATCAGTAGTTGATCGCCATTGTGGTGGCCGACACTGTCATTTATGTCCCTAAATCGGTTGATGCCGAGCAAAAATAGCGTTCCGTGGCACTGGCAGCGTTGCTGAGTACACATTTCTACTAACCCTTGGCGGCTGTATAAACGTGTAAGTGAGTCATAAACCAACTGCTCTCGTAAGGCGGTAAATGATGCTTTTAAATTTGCGGTCATTTCATTAAATGCCTGAACAAGCACCGTGGTCTCATACACATAGTCCGGCTTGGGCAAGCTGCTGTTCCAATCGCCCTTAGCCAACTGGAGTGCTGCAGCTGCAGTGGTATTAATTGGCTTTGTGATGCGATTGAAAATGACCCAGCAGATCGCAATGCCGATTAAGCTGACAATGATGCCCACAAGCCAGCTTTTTTCCTGACTGTCTGGCAGCACACCGAGCAATTCTGCCTCAGAGATAGAGGTACCGATAAACCATTTAATCCCGTTGGGGTCTTCATAGGGTGTGAGTCGGCTGAAGATACGTTGTCCGTTGTGGTCAAAGACAAAGGTAAAAGTTTGCGTGGTGTGGGAAAGATCGAATGAGCGGACCCGAGTGGCGCTGGATTGAATGATTGGGTTGGTGCTCTCAGAGGCCAATAAGCGCTGTCCTTTATCGGAGAAGCGTGTGCCCCACGATATGACACTGCCGGATTCGGAGTGCGCGACCAAGCGATGCTCCTGATCCATGATAAAGACAGAGGCTTTTGTCTTTTGTGCTACTTCGCGTAGAAACTTGTTAAAGGTATTCAGCCGGACATCGGCGACCAATACTCCCGCTAATTCTTGTTTAAGGTACACCGGTGCCATCGCTGACAAAGTAATCTCTTGGCGTTCATCGGAGTTACTGTAAATTTCTGACCACATTGGTCTTTGATTTTTGGCTACCGGTTGGTACCAAGGGCGGTTGCGCGGGTCATAAGAAGTAATGACTGAACGAATATCGTCACTGACCAGACTGGTTTCGTAGATTACCAGATCACCACTGGTTTGTTGGCTTTGAAGCATTAAAGTGTAGTTGCCAGAAGGCTCCAGACGAAAACCGGTAAAGTCGCCACTTTCAGAGCCAAAGGCTATCACATCCAGCTGTGGGATAGACTCTGAAAGGGTCTCAAACGTGCTCAGTAAGTAGGTTTGGATCTCATGGGAATCGATAGGGTGGAAGAGGTTGTGATGATTCACACTATGGGCGAGTGTTGTCACGGCAGCCAGAGGCTCATTTAGAAAGCAGTTAAGATGCTCGTGGACACTCTCGGTCAAAACCGACAGTTGCTTATCACTGATATCGGTCACCACCGTTTCGTAGTTCTGCTTTTGGACGTAGACCATTACACTGATAGCCAATAAGAAAATCATCACAAATGGGATGAGTACAGCGGTACGTAGTGTAATTTGAGTCGTAGCAGTAGACATTGTCTAATCACAAAAGGGTGGTGCGCCATATTGTACTGATACGTTTATTAATACTAGATGACAGCTATGCTGTATTATTAATCAAAGTGTCAGTACAACTCCTTTAATTTTCTGGTGAGCGTATTACGTCCCCAGCCTAGTACTTTAGCGGCATCTTGCTTGTGACCTTTAGTGTGTTCTAACGCGGCTTCCAATAAAATGCGTTCAAATTCTGGTAATGCGTAAGAAAGTAGTTCTTTATCGCCTGCAGCTAATGATTGACGTGCCCAGTCCGCCAATTGTTCTTGCCAGCTGCCTTGCGTAGAGTCTGAGATAGTTTTCTTTTCTTGCAGCAGTTCTGAAGGCAGGTCGTTGGGTAATACTTCACTACCGCTAGCCATAACGGTCAACCAACGACAAATGTTCTCCAACTGACGCACGTTGCCCGGCCAGTCCAATCGGTTGAGAATTTCTACCGTAGAAGGATGCAGTGTTTTAGTTTCAACGCCAAGCTCGTCCGCAGCGCGCAGCAGGAAGTGCTGAGTCAGTTTCTCTATGTCTTGCTTACGTTCACGAAGTGCTGGAATTTGTACCCGAATAACGTTCAAGCGGTGGAACAAGTCCTCACGAAAATCGCCTTCATGTACCAGTCTTTCCAGGTTTTGGTGAGTTGCGGCAACGATACGGACATCGACACTGATTGGCGAGTGACCACCGACACGATAGAACTGACCATCAGCAAGAACGCGTAGCAAGCGAGTCTGGATATCCAGCGGCATATCACCGATTTCATCCAAAAATAACGTACCGCCATTCGCTTGTTCGAATCGGCCTTGGCGAACATTGTTCGCGCCGGTAAACGCGCCCTTTTCATGGCCAAACAGTTCGGATTCGATCAGGTCTTTCGGGATTGCTGCCATGTTAAGTGCAATGAAAGGTTTGCTGGCTCGAGGGCTATGTCGATGCAGCGCGTGAGCCACAAGCTCCTTACCGGTACCAGACTCACCATTGATTAGCACTGAAATTGAAGAGCGGGAAAGGCGGCCAATCGCGCGAAACACTTCCTGCATCGCCGGTGCTTCACCGATGATTTCTGGTGTTTCGGCAGGGATGTCTTCTGGTGATATCTGCACTCGTTTATTTTCATGACTGTGAGCGATAGCGCGCTCGACTAAAGTCAGGGTTTCATCTATATCAAACGGTTTTGGCAGGTATTCAAATGCGCCTTTTTGATACGCATTAACTGCCGCGTCCAGATCGGAGTGAGCGGTCATAATGATGACGGGCAAGTCCGGGTAGTCGCGCTGAACTTGTTTGAGAAGCTCAAGGCCATCGATGCCCGGCATACGTATATCTGAAACCAGAACGTCAGGAACTTCGCGTTCTAGTGCCATTAATACGCTTTCCCCATCAGCGTAGGTTTCGCACTTAATATTGGCTGAAGAAAGGGTTTTTTCCATCACCCAGCGAATTGAACTGTCGTCATCAACGACCCAAACATATCCTTTACTCATCTACTAGTCCTTGCAGCATAACCGTAAAACTGACCCAAAGTTAAACTTGGTCAGATCGGCAAATAAATTGTGAAATTGGTGTGGCCAGGCCAGCTCTCAACATCGATTTTTCCGTTGTGCTGGTCGATCAAATTCTGTGAAATAGACAGTCCGAGTCCGGTACCGCCTTCTCGGCCACTGACCATTGGGTAAAACAGCGTATCTTGTAATTCAGGTTGAATGCCCGGTCCGTTATCGGTGATCTCAATACGCGCGGCTAATTTACAGCGCTTACCATGAATATTCGCTTGGTGCACTGTTCTGGTGCGAATGGTGATCTTACCGTGCTCTTGAGACGCCAGAATTTGTGCTGCGTTGCTGACGATGTTCAGCATTGCTTGCTCTATTTGGTCTGCATCCATCAAAATCTCAGGCAGGCTTGGGTCATAATCTCGCTCGATAGTGATAGAGTTTTGCGACTCCAGTTCGACCAATTGGCGGACTTTTTCCAGAACCTGATGGAGATTTTCTTGTGTCTTTTTACCTGGCTTTTGTGGGCCAAGCAGGCGATCGACTAAGGCCCTCAATCGATCGGCTTGTTCGATAATAATATGGGTGTATTCCGTTAAGGATGGATCTGGCAACATCTTTTCCAGTAGCTGTGCTGCCCCCCGCAACCCACCTAATGGATTTTTAATTTCATGCGCCAGACCACGCACAAGAAGCTTGGCTGCTTGTTGTTGCGCGTGTTGGTTGAGCTCCTGCGTGAGTCGGCGTTGCTGGTCAATCTTTCGCATTTCGACCAAAAGCATGAGCTGCTTTTCCCAGGTTATCGGGCTCACCGTCACTTCCAGCATCAAAGGCTTTCCGTCGACAATGAAAGTGACATCGCTGTCGGTGATACTTTGGCCACTCTGCAGAGGCTGAGTGAGCAGTGCCAAATCCATCGAGGCATGTTGGATAAGCTGAGACAACGACTGCTCGATGATGCGTTTAGCACTTTGTGAAAACAACAGCTCCGCTGCTGGGTTGGCATAACGGATCGCCAACCCATCATCGAGAATCAGCGTTGCTGTAACCATATTGTTGAGAATGGCACTTGGAAGATTGGTATCCACATTATGTCCTTGTTTGCGTTAAGATCGTGCGACGCACAATAATGGTGCAATAGAACATTGAGTATGGCCAATAAAACTAAGAAGAAAAAGTGAAAAGCTTCATTGTGATGCTAAATTTTCACCAAAAATTCTACTTTGCCCCGTTTACGGTCGGCTTGATACTTGCTCTGTGTAAATGCACCGTTATAGGGCTAGATGATGCAATAAGCTTGCCGCTTCGCTTGGCATGAACTGAAAGAGTGTGAGTCCCTCGGTCAATATCACTTAACTGCCAATTTAGGTGCGTTTGGGGTGCCCCATAAGGGTTACCGTCGAGCAGAAGTTGTAGCTGTTCACCAATACCGAGCTTACGGTTTGCTTCAAGCTGAATATCAATTAGCCCACGATTGCTGCGTAATGTTGCATCATGTGTCGGGCTAAGCATGGTGAGCTGTAAAGGTAGGGGTTTTTCAGGTTGAGTCTGAGGCGCGTCCAGTGATTCGTCTGGCGTTTTATTCACTTGTGGTGCAAGCGATTCGGTACTTTCGACTTCAGGAGCTGGAGGTGAGGCTTCCAAGTTAGGTAGAGCGATGGCCTTTGCACCCTGACGAGGCGTGTCACTGAAGTGAATTACGCCATCTTTATCAACCCAGGTATAAGCAACTTGTGCAATTACGGGGGTATTCCATGCACTGCTGAAAGCGCACAAGAGTGTAATAAGCTGAACTTTCATGGCTCACCTTCTTTTGACTGGTATTTTCACGTTTAGGTTACGGAGTCCCTTGCTTCACATAATAAGAGTCTCTGCGTATTGTAATTATTTCCTCATGTTAAACGGCGATTCTTGACTGACGAATACAAAAAAGGCCCGCCTGCGAGGCGAGCCTAATATTTTGCTACTGTGTTTACATGTTACACAGTCTGAACCTGAACCTTAAACAGAGTAGTAAAGTTCGAATTCAAGTGGGTGAGTCGCCATGTTGATGCGCTCAACGTCTTTTGACTTAAGTGCGATGTAAGAATCGATAAAGTCATCAGAGAATACGCCGCCAGCTGTTAGGAACTCACGATCTTCGTTTAGTGCATTAAGCGCTACTTCTAGAGACTCAGCAACTTTTGGAATCTCAGCTGCTTCTTCTGCTGGAAGATCGTAAAGGTCTTTATCCATCGCTTCGCCTGGGTGGATCTTGTTCTTGATACCGTCAAGACCAGCCATTAGTAGAGAAGCAAACGCTAGGTATGGGTTCGCTGCTGGATCTGGGAAGCGAGCTTCGATACGACGCGCTTTCGGGCTTGGTACCACTGGGATACGGATAGAAGCAGAACGGTTACGTGCAGAGTAAGCAAGCATAACTGGTGCTTCGAAGCCTGGTACAAGACGCTTGTACGAGTTTGTTGATGGGTTAGCAAACGCGTTGATTGCGCGAGCGTGCTTGATGATACCGCCGATGTAGTAAAGTGCAGTTTCAGATAGGCCGCCGTACTTGTCACCAGCGAATAGGTTTACACCGTCTTTCGCTAGAGATTGGTGAACGTGCATACCAGAACCGTTGTCGCCAACTAGTGGTTTAGGCATGAATGTCGCTGTTTTGCCAAATGCGTGAGCAACGTTGTGAACAACGTACTTGTAGATTTGGATCTCGTCAGCTTTAGTTGTTAGCGTGTTGAAACGAGTCGCGATTTCGTTCTGACCAGCAGTTGCAACTTCGTGGTGGTGCGCTTCAACAACTAGGCCCATTTCTTCCATGATTAGACACATTGCAGAACGGATGTCTTGAGATGAGTCAACTGGAGCTACTGGGAAGTAACCGCCTTTAACGCCAGGACGGTGACCTTTGTTACCGCCTTCGATTTCAGAACCTGTGTTCCACGCTGCTTCTACGTCGTCAATCTTGAAGAAAGAACCTGACATGTCGTTAGAGTATTTAACGTCGTCAAATAGGAAGAACTCTGGCTCTGGACCAACAAGAACTGTGTCTGCGATACCAGTTGCACGCATGTAATCTTCAGCGCGTTTTGCGATAGAGCGTGGGTCACGGTCGTAACCTTGCATAGTTGCAGGCTCTAGGATGTCACAACGAATGTTTAGCGTTGCATCTTCAGTAAATGGGTCAAGAACTGCAGAGGCAGCGTCTGGCATCATTACCATGTCTGACTCGTTGATACCTTTCCAGCCAGCAACTGATGAACCATCGAACATTTTACCTTCT
>ERZ1673961.768-NODE-768-length-10543-cov-62.366514_pt1 | contig 10543 bp, 9 predicted proteins | sample MGYA00580189_ERZ1673961 | MGnify/ENA primary metagenome ERZ1673961 (study PRJEB41334, sample SAMN05608105) | rock metagenome | biome: terrestrial subsurface; feature: shale formation; material: shale | place: USA: Pennsylvania ... | reverse complement strand
TTTCATACTGTTAAACAGTTTTTAAAAGCGCGGAGATTATAAATAGAGTTGAATACTTTCCTATTGATTTGTTTATAAAAGGAGACACAAAACATAAACATGAACAATAAAACGTTTGCTTGATTAAACTCTAAACAGCTCGAGTCCTATTAAGTACTAGAGTTACCACAAGTAGCAAGTTTCCAAACCAGTCGCGTTTTTCAGTATTTTTACAGCAATATAATCCTTACGTTTACGGCTTTATTTATTACTCAATAGAGTCTATTTCATGAAAACAATTTGGCTTGATATGATGATTTAAAGTGTTTAGGACTGTCTTACTAAAGGTTTGTGCATATCTAAGTAGCTGTTTAAAATAGTCAGATTATTGAGCTCACACTTGGGCAGTGCCAACGGGAAATTTACATGGCAAAGCTAAAAGATATCGCCATTGAAGCAGGCGTCTCACTTGCAACCGTATCGCGGGTTTTGAACAACGACCCAACGTTGAGCGTTAAAGAAGAAACCAAATACCGCATTTTGGAAATTGCAGAAAAACTGGAGTACCGCACCAGTAGCTCGAAGAAAGGCATCAAAGAAGCTAAGCAAAAACATCACTTTTTAGCCTTATATAACTACAAACAAGAAACAGAGGTGAATGACCCTTACTACTTATCAATTCGTCATGGGATTGAAACGCAATGCGACAAATTAGGTATTACGCTAACCAATTGCTATAACAGTGAAATTGATGTTGAAACGAAAAAGATAACAGGTGTCCTTTTAGTCGGAAATGTCGACCAAAAGGTAGTAGATAAATTACCTAAACGTCTAGCCGATAGCATTTGCTACATAAACTTTTCAGATCCAACCTGCCCTTATGATTGCGTTGATGTCGACCTTATTCGAATCAGTAGGCAAGTAGTTGATTTCTTTGTACAACGAGGCCACCGCCGCATCGGTTATATTGGCGGTCAAGACAAGCACGACGCAGCTGACACTCGTGAAAATGTGTTTTTGGACTATGGCTATCTAAAAGGCGTGGTCGCAGAACATGATATACACTATTGTGCCTGCTCTAGTTTGTCCGGTTATAACTTAGCGAAAGAGATGCTAGCCAAAGGTGACTTCCCGAAAGCAGTATTCATTGATTCAGACTCCATCGCGATTGGCATAGTACGTGCAATCCATGAATTTGGCTTAAAGATACCAGAGGATATTACGCTGATTAGTATGAATGATATTCCTACTGCTCGCTTTACCTTTCCGCCGTTGTCTACAATTCGTATTCACTCTGAGTTGATGGGAACTCAGGGAGTGAACTTACTAGTGGAAAAATACCGAGATGGACGCTTACTCCCTCTTCATGTATACGTTCAAACAGAGCTTAAACTACGTGGTACAACTCAATGATACCTTTTCCATTAATCTCTTTTATGAATTAAATCTGGAACATCCCCCCCTAACCCAAGATATTCATTTTGCACAATCAGTGCTGTTTCGGCGTAACGCCGATAACTCAGCGGGTAGTAAGAAGTTCAACAACAAATCACTCTAAGCACCATGAGTGCCCCAAATGTTTATCATTTAGAGGTGATGGTCGAAGAAACCAACTCGCGTAGCCAAATGCCTTTGTCTTCATTGTTTCGGCTGGAATGCCACAGCATGGCAATATCAAAATCCGCAACGGCGATCGGCGGCTTAACAGTAATGAGATCGTCCGAAAAGCCCTCCGCCAACGCCATTTTTTCTGGCACGATGGCAATGAGATCGCGCTTTTTCAATAGATGCCGAATAGTGAGAAAGTTGCGCGACGCCACGGTGACTTTACGGCTCAAGCCATGTTCTGCGAGCTTTTGGTCTACTTGTGTCTTTAAGCTCCCATCGGGACTTACCAGAGCTTGCTCTATGTTAGCGAACGCTTCCAGAGACAGCTGTGTTTCCCCTTTCAATACCTGTTTATCACACATACACACGTGTTTTTCCGTGTACAAGTACAAGCTCTCAAAGTTGTCATCCAACACCGGCATGCTGCCAATAATGACATCGAGCTTTTCGTGCTCAGTTAATGCCACGTAGTTGCTACGATTGACGTTAATAAAACTGATCTGCGCCTCTGGTGCGCGCTGGCGTATTTCGTCATAAAGCCGAGGAGCAAAAATAAACTCGGCATAATCCGTTAACCCAATGCGACATACACCCGCGTAATTTTCAGGTTGGAAGGCAGACTTAGTGAGCAAGTCTTTGGCGATAGAATCCAACAAGTGATGCACAGTTGGCGCGATGTGGTGAGCGTGCTCGGTGGGCTCCATCTTGTGTCCTTTTCGCTCAAAAAGCGGGTCGTCAAACAACAACCTTAAACGAGACAAACTATGACTCATCGCCGACTGGCTAACGTAACTTTTCTCTGCCGCGACGCTAACGCTTCGATGGCGATACAAGTAGGAAAACGTCACCAATAAGTTCAAGTCAATGTTGCGCCACTGAATGTCCTCTTTCACCTCAACATCCTCATCCCATTTCATTCATAAATGAAATTAAATTTATCAATTTGAGTCATTTTAGAGCATCCGATAAATTAGCAGCAATGCTTTTTAGATAAACAGGCTCGACATGTTCACCATCTTCAAAACTTTTTTCTGGCTGGGTTGGTTCAGCTTCGGCGGCCCTGCGGCTCATATTGGTTATTTTCGCCAAACCTTTGTTGAGAAACTGAAATGGCTTGATGACAGCGAGTACGCACAAATCGTCGCACTCAGTCAGTTTTTGCCGGGACCGGGCTCAAGCCAAGTTGGCTTTGCTTTAGGCTATAAACGTGGCGGTTTAGGTGGCGCATGCGCAGCATTTGTCGGATTCACGCTTCCTTCGGTGATCATCATGTTGGCGCTGGCGATGGTGAGCAGCCAAATCACCGACACCGCAGTGTTCCAAAACATCGTTCACGGCCTAAAACTGCTCGCAGTCGTCGTCGTGGCGGATGCGACTTGGGGCATGTACAAAAACTTCTGCCAAAGCAAACTGACCGCGGGTTTGTGCGTCGCGACTGCGATTGCGTTGCTGGTGGCACCAAGCATCATGACGCAAATGTTCGTGTTGCTCGCAGCAGGTTTTGTCGGCATGCGATATCTGAAGAAAGACTCCGCGCCATCAGCCGAGCTATTTAAACCGTCTATCGTGCCATTGGCTCTATTTGCGGTGCTTTTACTCGGCTTACCGTTAGTGGCTCATACGTTGCCTTTGCTTGGGCTGTTTAGTGATTTTTTCCAAGCTGGTAGCTTAGTGTTTGGTGGCGGTCATGTGGTGCTGCCGCTTCTGCAAAACATTGTTGGCGACCAGCTCAGCCAAGATGCATTTTTAACAGGCTACGCCGCTGCACAAGCTGTACCGGGGCCAATGTTCACCTTTGCGACTTTTATCGGTTATGAGCTTTCGGATACGCCAATTTTAGGTGCTCTGATCGCAACGCTTGGCGTATTCCTCCCAGGGTTTCTTTTACTGCTTGGCGTTCTTAAAAACTGGCAAGCACTGGCAGGCAAACCGCTGGTCTCCGGCGCCATCAACGGTGTCAATGCCTCGGTAGTAGGGTTGCTACTCGCGGCACTTTACCAGCCAGTATTTAGCAGCGCAGTTGTTGCTCCCATCGACATGGCGTTAGTGGTTGCAGGTTTTTATCTACACAAAAAGATCAACCTATCGGTGCTATGGATGATCGTGTTTTTTGTGGCAGCAGGCCTTGTCACGGGCATGATTTAGCCTGCTGATACACCAACTATTGAATCCAGATAAACCACGGGCACTCAAATACGAGTGCCCTTGCTTAGATTAGATAGCGAAAACGGAACAGACCCCGATAAAAAGAGCATCCAAAATTATGACTTAACTTCTCTCGGTTAAGCCATTGTTCATTCTTACCAACTTAACCGCATCATGACGAGAATGGACATCGAGTTTTTTGTACAACTTGTATATATGGCTTTTCACTGTACTTTCAGATAAAAAAAGTCTTGAAGCAATTTGTTGATTTGAAATGCCGTACACAAGTAGCTCTAGAATCTGTTTTTCTCTGCATGTTAACTCATCATGCTGCTGTTCTTCGGACAAATTTGCATGCCGATAATTGAGGACTAACTTCTCTAGGTACATTCTTGGTAGCCACAACCCTCCTTTCAGTACGTATTCCGCGCCATCACATATATGTGTCACTGATGCACTTCGGAGCAAAATTCCTTTTAACAACTTCCAATGCAGTAAGTCCGTTTGTACTTTTTCACAAGGGACGTTGTGAAGCATAAAGGACCACCCAAATAGATCAAAATCTGGTAACTTTCCTTGAACTTCAAGCTGACGCATAAAATCGTAATCAATAAACATCAAATCGATACTGAGTGAGTGACTTCTGAACACCACTTCATCTGGTTGCATTATCTTTACATCGACATCATGAATGGAAGATAGTTGTTTTTTTATTAAGTTACTTTGTAAATTACTCTCAGCTAGCAGTATCAAGTGCTTCTTTTCCATAGTCCCACCACATTAACTTACCTGTTTCACCAACCCCCGTTAGAAAATTAATTGGGGATAGCAAAGAGAATTTATCTTCATTTTAAGTAGAAAATATAGCACTTCAGAATGATATCGCATTGCTTTTCAGCACCGAAAAAGACTTAAAAAGTATGAACCTGTTGTGTTTTTATCCATACTTTTCAACCTGTGTTAGCATAAGGATATGATTTATAATATTAAATAATAAAGATAATAATTGGATAAAATACCATTTATAAAAAATGGATGACTGCTCCGCTCAGTGCAATAGAACGAATTACTTCTTTATATTGGCTTCATTTCATACTTGATGAGTACTTAAAGTAAATACAAAAAATAACATTATGATTATGTTATTTTTTTCTTTAACACCTTAAAGAGACGCACCTAAATACTCCCTTCCAGCCTGAATCATTCTCAATAATGAGAACAGCTTTCACTGATCCTTTCTTATAATTTCATCGCTTCCCACAACATTTGAAGGAAGCAGCAAGAAGTTAAGTGCAGTCATTTTTAATCAGGAATAACAGGAAATGGAGTAATCGTTATGACTCTAAACAAAACAGGGCTTGCTTTAGCAATGTCAGCAATTTTATTTAGTGGCTCTCTAATCGCGAATGAGATCGATGATGGAGACGACAACATGCAATGGACTGACAGCGCTAATACCGATATCGGTTTATCTGGCAGCTTCAATGATAACAGTGACAATAGCGCATCTCTCGGTGTTGGTGATAGCTTCAACGACAACAGCGATAATAGTGCGTCACTAGGTATTGGTCATAGCTTCAACGACAACAGCGACACTGACAACAGTGCAACTCTTGGTGTTGATGACAGCTTTAATAACAACAGCGACAACTCAAACTCGAGCACTAACACAGCTCAAAGCCACAACGACAATAGTACGTCTAACGCTAACGACAACAGTACCAGTGCTGATCTTGATGTGAGCCTAAATAGTGATAGTAGTGATTCAAGTACTAACACAAATAGAAGCCACAACGACAACAGCGACTCTAGTACTACTGTAAGACGTAGCAACAACGACAACAGTGACTCTAGTATCAACAGTAGCTTTAACGATAACAGCGATAATCGTAATCAAAGCGACAACCGTAACCAGAGTGATAACCGTAGCTACGCTGATTCAAGCACAACAAACTCGAACAGCTTTAACGACAATAGTAACTATCAAAGTGACTCGAGCTCAACAAATGTTGATAGCTTCAATCAAGTCCATATGGATACAGATATGGTTGTTGCGAGCTCAAGCCTAATGGGTGGTGTTACAGGTGCATCAGTTATTTATGCAACTAACGCGGATGATACTCGAGTTCGAGTTGAAAACATGAACACCCTTGGTGGTCTTGGTGGTGCAGCTGGTATTACTACCGTTGGTCAGAATGCTGGTTCAAATTCACTTGTACAACAATCTGTTACAACTAATGCAAGTGTGTTTACTGGGGGTGAGTAACCGACTAGTAGGAGAAAGCGATGCGTTTGGCAATCTGTACTTTGAGTATGATAGTTGCCTGCACTGCACTCGCTGATGACATTGCATTATCTGGCGGAGAAGTTAGCTTGGATATCATGAATGAATCAAGAGGTGGACAAAATGTTGAACTCGACTTGGTTTATGCAGAATCAGATATCAATGGTATTTCGTCAGATAATGTCGCGTCAAACACCGTGAGTGGTAACAATATACTATCAAGTGGAGCGTTCGCAGACAGTTCGGGTATATCCAACGTAATTCAGAACAGCGGAAACAACGTTTTAATCCAGAACTCTACCGTCGTTAACCTGACACTCAAGTAAACAATATGAAAGTATTAAATAACTTAATTTGGCTGATGCTCGTTTATTCAGCATCAGCCATTTCACTAGAACTGCTACCTTACCGAGCACATTACTCTGTTCCTGTTAAAAGCTACAAAGAAATAGTGTTCGGTGATGTTTTTCGCCAACAGTATGACTTCAGCTGTGGCTCTGCCGCCCTGGCTTCTCTTCTCACTTTTCATTATGCAACAGAGTCATCTGAACAAGATATCTTCAAAAGCATGTTTGAAAAAGGTGATAAAGAAAAAATCAAAGAGAAAGGTTTTTCTTTGTTGGATATGAAGTTTTACTTGGATTCCATAGGGTTACGTTCTGACGGCTTTCAAGTAGGACTGGAGAAAATTAAAGAAGTCGGCGTCCCTGGGATTACTCTCGTTAATTTCGACGGGTATATGCATTTTGTTGTCATCAGAGGTATAAACAATCACTCAGTTATTCTAGGAGACCCTTCTAGAGGAACCATGATAATGAAACTGGATGAGTTTGAAAAATATTACCAAGGAATTGTGTTACTGGTCCGTAACGAAGCGGAAATGGGACGGTCTAGCTTTATAACCAATGATAATTTCACCGTATATCAAAGATCACCATTAAAAACAGGAGTGTCTAGAGATTCCTTAGGGGTATTTAGCATTACTCTCCCAGTTTCCGGTGAAAATTAATATAACATTGTTTTAAATAACTTTAAGAACTTAACAACCTGAAAGGCCTACATTATGAACCACAATAAATTTTTGTTAGTGCTTTGTATGCTAATACCTCATTTTAATGTGAATGCTAAAGATGTTGGCCTGAAAGAACTTACTCCTCTTTCAAATTTATCTTTAGAAGAATATCGAGGTGGTTTCCAAATTACGGACGAGTATATTATTAATATTGGATTAAGCATTACTACGACTATAAATGGCGATGATATTTTGAACACAAATATTGCCAACTTAGTAATTGAAAATGGTAATTTAAAAAACATTAGCGCAAATAGTGAAAATCAAAGTGGAGATGTTTTCAACCAGGGTATTGTTAACATCATACAATTTGGTGAAGGCAATATTATTGGAGATGATTCTATAGATTCACCCAAAATTCCTTCGTCTCAAAATCCTAATATAATAAGTTCAGACTTTATAAATTCAAGTATTATCAATATTATTCAAAACACGAAAGATAACAGTATTATTGGACTTAGCACGCTCGTAGACATTGATGCTCAAGTAAATGGGGTAATACGGGAAATCAAAGCAAACCAACAATTAGAAGACGCCTTATTGAACCACCTTCAATGAGCATTTCCATTTTTATCTGAAAAATTGTCACGTTAAGCTTCTTTGATATTAGAAACGACTGATATCTATGATTACATACCAAAAGAAAGTTCGATATATCAATCGGCCACCATCATTTTAAGAATATATACCTACTTTATCCAATATAATCCAATCAATTTATAATGCGAACACTAGGCGCTAACGATAAATTAGGCCCAAGACTCAAGGGCCTAATATCCATTTTACAAATTAAAAGGTACTCGTACTGTTAATTGAAAGTCGGGAGTATCTTCTGTAAGACCAGCTTGAGCACTAACATTGATAGATGAGCGTTCACTAAAGGCATAGTTTATACCAAAAGTTAATGCATCTAATTGAAGCAACTTAGCATCATCTGCCGATCTGCCATTTACTTTGCTTTTTAAAATAGTTTTATGGCTAAGTCCTAAAGAGAATGAAAGATCAGGATTCACCGCAAACCCCATTCCCCCTGAAAGAGAAATAGTGTCTCCAAGTTCAACATCAGCTTTTGTGTCGCCAACTGTAACAGTATCCTCTAAGTTATAAATATAACTTAGACTAGCGAACAAGACCGCAGGATCAACAGGGTGAATAAGAGATAAATTAGGCTCAAAACTCCAAAAACCCGAACCTGTAGGGACATCACTAAATGAGTTGCTTCCATCTTCAATAGAAACATCATAAGGCGATCGTCCTGTATCCGACTTTACTCTAAGGCCACCTACCCAGTATGGCGCAGACTCAAAGTTAAACTGGTGCCTCAATGCGAACTCTACATCACCAAGCCCTCCGCCATCCACCGTTGTGTTTACTACTTCACTGTTTGAACCATCTTGAATGGGGCGCGTAGAAACTTGGTCATTACGATACACATACGGCACTCTAACTTCTAACTCTGTGGCGTTTGTTAAACCGTACCGAGCAGTTAATCCAACGGTTACTGTAGTCCTATCCGAATCACTCACTTCAATTCGCCCAACAATCAGAGTTGGTAAGACTGTATACCCAACAACAGATACTTTGTTTGAAGAGTTTTGTGTATAGCTTAAAGACGAATCAAATGACCATTTACCTTTAGGTGTGAGAACGCCTGGGCGCTCAATAACATCACCAACCGTTTGGGCACGCTGAGGAATATCATCTCCTTCAGCACCATATGCATTCCCCGCAATGAATAAACTACAAAGATAGGTACCCAGTAAAGTCTTCCGTAACATCACATCTTTCCTTTTGCTGATGATCGTACCCAAGTAATCTCAGGCAATAGCTTGAGGTGAAGCTCCTAACTTTCCAAAGTAAGATTAGTATAGCTACTTCAAAACCACGACATACCTTTAAGTTTGGCGCTTTGAAGAAATTAGGAGACATTTATACTTATCTTCAACACTAAGCCACTAGTTAATAAATAATTAGGATAGATTCTATGTTTTCGCAATATTATTAATAAAATAAATTGCTTACCTGTGCTCTTAGTATGAAGTCGGTATGACATAACAGCTGAAAAGCCTGTTCTCTTTTGCGTAGCATCAATCACATTGCTTTTTAGATCGAGTCGCTCCGACTTCAACCATAACTAACGCTATCTTCCCCACATATTTCATCAAAATGCATTCCCGTGTCGCGATTTAACATGCTAAAGTTAACAATGCGTTAACAATTATAAATACAATGAGAAGACATGGAGTCACTTAAAATGAATCAGCCGAATCTAAATAGCGCTGCTGGTTGCGCTCTCCCACCACCAAATGAAATGATCCTCAAATGGGCTCAAGAGCGTCCAAATGAGGTCTACCTAAAACAAATTATTAACCGACAGTTTGTTGAGTACACATTCTCTGATGTTGCAGATCAAGCCTTAAAACTTGTCAGCGCACTACGCTCGCTTGGTGTAAAGCCTGGCGACAAAGTTGCGTTAGTATCTAAAAACTGTGCAGAATGGTTTATTTGCGATCTTGCTATGATGCTTGGTGACTATGTCAGTGTGCCAATCTTTCCTACCGCCGGTGCAGATACCATCGAATACTGTGTGACTCATAGTGAAAGTAAAGCGATCATTGGCGGAAAACTCGATGATCCCAAAGCAACTCAGCAAGTCATTGATGCTATGCCTGAACTCATTAGCATCGCTCTACCTTATGACACGGCACCAAAGTGTAAGCACGAATACCAAGCGCTCATTGCAGATGCAATGCCAAGTGAAGAGCGTCCGCAGCATTACGATGACAAGCTAATGTCGTTGGTGTATACCTCAGGCACATCAGGGTTACCGAAAGGCGCGATGCTAACTTACGGCGCATTCAGTTGGTCTGTTCAGCAACTGATCAATCATATTGGTATCCAAGAAAACGACCGATTGTTCTCTTATTTACCGCTCGCTCATATTACAGAGCGTGTTTATATCTTCGGTTCATCGATTATGGGTGGCGTGCCAACAGCATTTCCAGAGTCACTGGACACTTTTATCGAAGATGTGAAGATGCACCGACCAACTCTGTTTATCTCCGTCCCACGATTATGGACGCTATTCCAGCAACGTATTCAAGACAAACTTCCACAGAAGAAGCTCAATATTCTGTTGAAAATCCCATTCGTCAATTCTTTGATCAAGAAAAAGCTAGCAGATGGTCTAGGTTTAGATCAGGCTCGAGTATTAGGCTGTGGCTCTGCACCTGTCTCGCCAGCGCTGTTGGAATGGTACCACTCAGTGGGCCTTGATATCACAGAGGCTTGGGGGATGACGGAATCATTTGCCTACAGCACGCTCAACTACCCATTTAGAGCTGACAAAATTGGTAGTGTCGGTAATGCAGGGCCAGGCATTGAGTTAAAAATCGCAGCTGATGATGAAATCATGGTGCGTGGCAAAGGGCTATTTTCTGGCTACTACAAAAATG
>ERZ1673961.767-NODE-767-length-10587-cov-8.841151_pt1 | contig 10587 bp, 8 predicted proteins | sample MGYA00580189_ERZ1673961 | MGnify/ENA primary metagenome ERZ1673961 (study PRJEB41334, sample SAMN05608105) | rock metagenome | biome: terrestrial subsurface; feature: shale formation; material: shale | place: USA: Pennsylvania ... | reverse complement strand
GGGTTATCGATCCTACTCGATTGGTCCGCAGTTCAAGTCTGCGAGGGGCCACCATATTCCAGAAGGCTCGTAGAGAAATCTACGGGCCTTTGTCTTTTCTGGTCCGGTCTATATCTGGTTGTGAACTTTGCCAGGTAAGTACCACGCCCGTCGTATACCAATACCAGCTGTTTAGTAAGCATAAAATCGCACAAGAACAACTAATTCGTTGCTTGGTATTGGCATTCTAAGTTTTCTCATCAATAGATACCCATGTGCATTACAAACACATGAGCAGCCATTGAGATACTGATATCAAGTCACACACTATTAATTCAGCAGGTTCAAAGCTGCATTAGGAATTACTCTGGCTTGAGCTAACATAGATGATGAAGATTGTTGAAGAATTTTAGCTCGAGTCATTTCAGTTGTTTCTTTTGCGAAATCTGTATCAGTACGATTTCCTTTCGATGCACTAATATTTTCATGCATATTAGTTAAATTAGAGAGCATGCGATCAAATCGATTATGAAGTGCTCCCATATCTGCTTGATGTCCATCCACATAATTCAATGCAGAATCAATGACAGCGACCGCTTCGTGGGCTCCTCCTGTACTGGTTACATCGATGTTCTCAACAATTGACTTACGGCCATTGTCGAAGTTCAACTCTTTAGCCAGACATCCAGAAAAACAAACCTCATCTTCTGCAATATCAGAACCAACAAACATTTGCAGTTCACCACTACCCGATACCGATGCTGTAATAAACTCTTGCTGTCCGTTGATATAAGTTGCAAGCTCTTCAATATCATCTCCAATTTTAGCTTCGATGTTAAGGCTCACATCGTTCCCAGATTTGTCGATGAAATCTATGCTGAGCTTGTGGCCATCTTCCCCGACAACCCAGTCTGCACATTTGGCTTCTTGTGCAACAAATATCTTTCCACCCATCGATGAAGCGCTAGAGCGCATATCCTTTAGCTCAAGGAGGATCGTTTCATTATTGGAACCCACTTGAAGTGCTTTCTTACCATATGTGCCATCGAGCAAGTTAATGCCAGCAAAGTTGGCTGAACTCGCGATACTATGAAGCTCATCCTTTAAAGCTTGGACATTTTTTTGAATAGCTTGCCTATCCGCTATTGAGTATGCTCCGTTGGCTGCTTGTAAGGATTGGTCTCTCATATCTTGTAGAATATGAGATATTTCTCTCATAGATCCTTCTGCAGTCTGAACTATGGCTACTCCGTCATTAACATTCTTAGCTGCTACATCTAACCCTCGAGTTTGTACATGTAATCGATTCGAAATTTGTAAACCAGCCGCATCATCTCTAGCACTGTTGATCTTTTTTCCCGAAGAAAGTTTAAGTATTGAAGAGTTAAAATCTTCAGATGCATCAGCAACGTGACGTCGTGTTGCTAACGCAGCGGTGTTGTTGTGTAGGCTCAATGTCACGCATGGCCCTCCTTTCCATTATTACTGCTTGAAATTATGGAACTAAAGTCTCATTTTAAATATCGACCAAAACCATCTGCACTTTAGTGACTTTATGCATAATTAGTTGAATAATTTAACTTTATTACATTCGTCGCATAAATGATTAACCAACCTTTAAAGACAGAGAGGCAACTGGTAAGGGATACGTTAGCAGAAGCAAAATTCTCACTGATGGGAGACATTAGTAGGTGACCGAGCGATCAAACATTGACGGGGTTTATAATTATGATAGATTAGCCGTATAGACGTCCAAAAAATATAAATGGAGTTATTATGGAAAGTTTTAGCCAAATTAAGCAGTTACCTTTTATTCTCATAGCAGCATTGAGCTTAGTGGCGTGCGGGCAAAAAGAAGACTCTGTCATTAAGGTTGGAGCAACCGTTGGCCCTCATGCACAAGTTGTAGAGGCGGTCGCCAAAGAAGCAGAAAAACAAGGACTTAAAGTAGAGGTGGTTGAGTTTTCCGATTACGTAACACCAAACGCAGCATTGAGTGATGGCAGTATCGACATCAACAGCTATCAGCATCAACCGTTTCTAGATAACTTCAACAACAGCCACAACGCTCACTTAGTCTCTATCGGCCAATCTATTCTGATGCGTATGGGAGTTTACTCAAACAAGTTCCGTTCTCTTGAAGATCTTCCTAAGAATGCGCGCATTGCGATCCCGAATGATCCAACCAACGGTGGTCGCGGCCTACTCCTACTTGCTGATGCGGGCTTAATTACATTGAGACCGGGTGTCGGCCATAAAGCGGCGTTGACAGACATTAAGGAGAATCCAAAAGCATTTCAGTTCGTTGAAGTTGATGCAGCCCAGTTGCCAAGAACATTAGACGATGTCGATGCGGCAACCATTACGATGAACTATGTGATGTCATCAGGGCTTGATCCTAAAAAACAAGGGATCTATCTAGAATCGAAAGAAGCACCTCTGGCTGTTATGGTTATCGCAACACGCGAAGCAGATAAAAATAAAGAAGAGTACAAGAAGTTTGTGTCGATCTACCAGTCTCAGGAGATTCGTGACTTTTTAGATAAAACCTTTAAGGGCACGATTGAGCCTGCATTTTAAGGATTAGAAACAGCATAACGCTTGATAGTACTCTGACATCACCTTTCGCATAGGTAATGGCAATATTGAAAAAGGCTCGTGGAAACATCCATGAGCCTTTGTGCTTTTTAGATACTGGCCTGAGGTCAATAGCCAACTACGCTTAAAGATGATCAGCGTATTGACGACGTTCTGCTTCAAGCTTCATCGCCAAGTAACTTTGCCTAGCGACGACTAGATCTGGGCGATTGATAAGTTTCCAGAGAAAATACGGCGGGATGAAGAAAATAACAAAGTATAAAGACTCATGGAAAAAGACATCAGCAATAGAGTTTTGATGCTCAAAATATGCTGTTAGAGCAAAAACATCCAGCAGTACACCCAATACTCCGAAAACAACACAGACCACAATGGCTAAACCCAATATCTCTCGAAGAAAATATTTGTATATCATGGCACTACTTCCTTTTAGCAGTATGTCTGACCAACATACTCCTCTATCCGAGCCCTTAACTTGATTATAGTCAATTTAGCCTTAATTTAGAGCCGCAAGTAATCAACTCATAGCTCACCTTAAATATTAGAAGTGTCAGTAATAATGATGTCGGTGTACGTCAGTATATTGCTTTCCAAACTGATTCTCTGATAGGAACTTGATCTTTTTTAATTATTGAAAAAAACTTACATTCAAAGTGCCATGATCTTATTGACTGGTTTTACAATAATCACAAAGTGGTATTTTTGGCGGGCTATGAGGAGACATTTAGCCTAGAGCTCTAATCTAAATAAATCTCCATAAGATTATTAAATAAATGTGCTTTACATTGTTTAGCCAGGAAAAATTAATCGCCTACTATTGTTATTTATTCATTGCTAGTATCTTTCTGAATTGCCTGGGACTAAACCCATGGGCTTCTTTAAACTTTTTACAAAAATAAGAAGTGCTATTAAATCCAGATTGCATAGAAATCTCATCGACGCTCAAACTCGTATTCGTTATAAGTACCGTTGCATACTCTAAGCGAGCGTTTGAAATTATCTGCCCCATGCTTGTTTGGCTGTTTTTGAGTTTTCTAGTGAGAGTGGATTTAGAGGTGTATGTGAGATTGCAGATATCTTCTAGTGACCATTTCCTTTTTAGATCTTTGTTTATAATTTCATTAATCTTTTTTTCTAAAGGCTCATAGTTACATAGAACTTTATTATTCTTTATTTTATCTAACTTTAGATTTATTAATTCTATTAGTGTGTTTTTATTCTTTAAATCTAGTATGTTGACCTCAATATAAGCATTGATCAGATTCATAGTCTTTTCTTGCCTACAAGACAAATTCATTCCATCAACATGATAAGTGGTTAAAATTAGATCACTTTTAGATATAGACTTTAATGAAAACCTCACTAATACATTAGGTGGAATAAAAATAGCCACATTAGGCTGTACTTTTTTTATCCCTCCATTATAGAAGATTATCCCTTCACCACTGATGCTTATAATATGGCTATTGCGAGTAAATAGAGAACCTTCAATTTTATGACTAAGATTTATTACTCTTTTCCTAATCATTTTTATTCCTGTATATCTTTAATTTATTCTTATTAAAATGATCTGCTGCTAAAGAATAGACTACAAAATGAGATAAAAAGGGTTTTAATTCATTAGCATACAGTAAATTAGAGTCTACAATTATTCGTGCGGTTAAACAATACTAACACACGAACACTCTTAGTTTGGAATCGGTTACACGAGGGGATTACCTAGATGACAAGTGCCAAATCTATCTGATTACACATTCTAAAATGTCAATGATAAGTGTTTGCTTTTGATTTTTTCTTCATTAACTCTGATTCTTGATGATCCTCTCGTTCGTTAGTCACCTTTCTTGGTCTAGAGTAAAAATAACCTTGTGCTAAAATATTATATTTTTTAAGATATTCATTCTGGAAGTAAGTCTCGACCCCTTCAATTATTAAACCGTGTTTACAATAAGGTCGTAAAACAAAAATAAGAGACTTTAAACAATCATCATCACCAGAATTGTATAATAAGAATGACCTATCTATTTTAATATAGTCCCATTCAATTAACCCTAAAGATAAGTGAGCCGCTATATTTTCTTCATAATAATCGTCAAGAACGATAAAAATACCTAACTTTTGAAGTCGTTTTATATTTTTTAGTATTTTACTATATTTAATAGAAGTGCTTATTTCATTTATTTCTATATGAAATTTATTGTAGATATTTTTATTTATAACTGTCTCTACAAATTCATCATCTTCTAATGCAGATAGATTTAAATTCAAAAAAATGCCTTTAGACGTTTTTATATTACTAAAATATTCCATCTGTAGAAGAAAAACAGTTTTAATGAATTCATCGTCAATATTATCGAAGAAGGATTCACTATTTAATGTCTCTCCTGATTCATTAATTACTCTTGAGAGGCATTCGCAATAGATCGTTTCTCCAGATTTAGGGAGGTATATTGGCTGCAATAAAAACTCTAGGGTTACATAGCTATTTTTGTTGCTTATTGTAACGCCACCACACGTTGAATATTCAACAGTAAACATACGCACTCCTACTTTTACACAGTTTGTAAATATAGTTGAGTTTTTGTTGCAATCCTATAGTTGCGTAATAAATTTAAAAAATATGAGTTTTTTCTTTTATTTAAATTTAATCCGTCAAAAAAATAACATTGTGATGAGAGTAGTAAAGCTATGGATGATTACCTTCAGACTAGTTAATAATGTTCAATAAAAAAGAAATTTATGACTAAATATTGTCGGGCGAGAGAAGATTCAAGACCCAATATAAACCGACCAAATCGCCTTGGTAATGACATTGATTACACTGATAATTTACCCGCTCATCACTCTTTGATGACATTCATTCTCGTTTTTAAGACTACGCTTTGCATTTATCAGCAATGTGAATGAAAGAGGAAATATGAAAAAATACACCTACCCTATCCTCGCGATTTCAGGTGGTCTTTTACTGACTGGCTGTAATGGCGGTGACTCTTCATCCGACACAGAAGCAGCAACTTTTTCTCTTGCGGTTTCAGATGCTCCTGTCGATGATGCAAATAAAGTCGTTTTAGCTTTTGAAGATGTGGTTTTAATCCCGTTTGACCCTGAAACAGGTGATAAGACTGGCGACGCTATCATTATGAACGTCAGCGAAGACGGTGCATTACGTCAAGTAGACCTGATGCAATATCAAGGTAGCAATGCAGAAACCATCATTAGCGAGCAAACTATCGCACCTGGCGATTATGCGATGTGCTTGTACGCAAAAGATGGCAGACAGCTAAACGACACAACACTTTCTTACGTCGAAAAAACTGACGGCACAGTGAAAGGCCTTGTAGTGAACAGCAAAGGCAGCTGTTATGGAACGAAGCCTGATACCAGCGATCAAGGCCGCCTGAAGTTCTCGCAAAAAGGTCAGTACGTAAAAGTACATACTGGTCATAACAGCTACGTCGTTGAGTTTGATCTACGTAAAGGCCTGGCAGATCCAACGGGTCAGGATCATATGAACATGAACTCGAATGCGGTGAGCTTGGTTAACGCATCAGAGGCTGGCCATATTGGCGGTGTAGTTAGCTCCGTACAGTACAACGCGTGTGAGGCAGACAGTGCAAGTTGGAACGCAATTAACGACGTGCCAGCTGTACACTCAGTTTATCTATATGCTGGTGAGATGGATCGCAGCACGATGGGTGACTTAGGTGCGCCAGCAGAATTTAACACACCAGTTGCGATTGCTGATGTCAATGAGACCGAAGATGAACTTGGCAATTTAACTTACGATTACGAGTTTGGTTTTATTGGTCCAGGAACTTACACCATTGGCTACACATGTACTTCATACATTGACAGCCCGGATACCCATGAAACTTCTGAAGACGGTTTCTTAATGTACCAACACTATACGCCTGTAAAAGTGGTTGAGGGTGAACACACAGAACAAGACATCTACCCGATTCTGTAGTTCTCACACATAGAATAGAGAAAGCCGCTTACTGGTTTGTAAGCGGCTTTTTATTTTTGGTCTGTCAGACATTAACTGGCGGACAGCTCTGCCAGTCGCTTCGCGGCGCGGCTATGACGAACCATCAAGTCCTGTAAATCCACACCGATCACTTCACCATCATGGACCCGCCATTGGCCAGCTACCATCACTCGGTCAGCCTGTTGTGCGCCACATAACAGTAAAGCTGCCAGCGGATCATGACTCCCTGAGAAGCGAATATCATCCAGCTTAAACATGGCAATGTCAGCCTGATAACCGATGTTTAGTTCTCCAATATCTTGTCGCCCCATCGCAAGAGCAGAACCTTTTGTCGCCCAGCGCAGAGCATCAAAATGCGTTACTTTTGCTGAGCCATACTGAAGGCGTTGCAGGTACATCGCCATGCGGACTTCAGCAATCATATTGGAGCCGTCGTTTGAGGCAGAACCATCCACGCCAAGGCCAACTTTCACACCGGCCTGTTCAAGCTCCAAGTTTTTACACATACCAGAGGCCAGCATCATATTGGATGTCGGACAATGACTGACCCCAACGCGCGCTTTACCTAATCGTAGAATCTCTTCAGAGTTAAAATGAATACCATGAGCCAGCCAGGTCCGCTCGTTTAACCAGCCAACATCTTCAAGGTAATCGACCGGGCGTAATCCAAACTGCTTGATACAGAAATTCTCTTCATCAATGGTTTCACACAAGTGGGTATGCACCATGACATTCTCATCTTGAGCGATTCGCGCAGTCTCTTTCATCAGATCCGTGGTCACCGAGAATGGGGAACATGGCGCAAGCGCAATTTGTATCATCGCACCATCATGGTCTTGGTGATATTCATTGATCAGTCTTTTGCTGTCATCGACTATCGTTTGCTCTGTTTGGATAGTATGCCTTGGCGGTAAACCGCCCTGATCTTCTCCCAAACTCATTGAACCCCGAGTAAAAATAGCGCGTACGCCAAGGCTGTGTGCAGCTTCAACTTGCAGATCGATGGCATGTTCCAGACCATTGGGTAATAAGTAGTGATGATCCGAAGCGGTCGTGCACCCTGAACGCATAAGCTCAACTAAAGCCAATTCAGTAGCGACACTCATCATTTCCTGATCAAGGTTCGCCCACACCGGATAAAGGCTTTTCAACCAGTGAAACAGCTCTTTATTGAGAGCATCGGGATAAGCGCGAGTCAAAGTTTGATAAAAGTGATGGTGGGCATTGATTAGCCCTGGAGTGATAACGTGCTGGCTGGCGTTGACTACCGAGTCGACTTGTACATCAGGCGTGGCATTAAGGGCCACCAGCTCAACAATTTTGTTTCCGCGAATCACCAGACCTCCGCGAGCGTCCTGCTCATTGCCAGTGTAAATCGCGAGTGGATTCTTAATCCAGATTGTTTCCATTCATAAATATCCTTAGCCGTTTCAACCATTTCAGGGGAATCGGACTTGTACCTACACCTTCACGTGAGAAGATGTTGAGTGATTTTATTTGATTAAAAATACCGATATGACGGCATGTAATAAGCCCATAGAATGAGCTTTAGCTACCATAGCATAAGCTCAACTAAAGCGGACAAAAATTCCTCACCGACCTCTGAATCTAACCTCAGCGTTCAATAAATCGTCACCCTTTTGTCACCAAAGACTCACTGTTTTGCCGCTGAACTGTCATCTGTAATTCCTACTATCCAGTTAGAAACTTGCACGCTGAGGTAAATATGGATAGCACTACCCCTTTTCGTCTCCCTCGTAAAACGCCATTTGGCATTGGTGAAAATGTCGCTGAGTGGGCTACTGGATTAAGCCAGCTCGATAAGTTCTATGCGCAAAGACCCGTTAATGCAGATATTCAAACCTTCTTACGCTTTACGTTGTCGATTTTAGGTATCGATTACCGAATTGCTCATGGCTCACTCGACGCCGTTCCAAAACAAGGCCCTACCGTCATTGTTGCCAACCACCCTCTCGGCTGCGTCGAAGGCGTCATACTGGCTGAATTACTGCTCATGGTTCGAGATGACATCCAAATCTTGGCGAATCAATACCTTAAAACCGTCCCGGAACTCGACCAGTTATTTATTGGTGTAGATGTGTTTGAAGGCAAAGACGCGGTCAAGTCCAACATGAAAGCACTGCGCGCGGCGAACAGACACCTAGCAAACGGCGGATTGTTGTTAGTTTTCCCTGCGGGTGAAGTGTCCCAACTGGTTGATCCAAAGCAACAACGTCTAGAAGACAAAGAATGGAGCCGCAGTGTCAGTACGTTAATTCGTAAAAACAAAGCGACGACAGTCCCCGTATTTATTAACGGGCAAAACTCGAAACGCTTTTATATGGCCGGAAAAATCCATCCTTTGCTAAGAACGTTAATGCTGGGTAGAGAGCTGCTTAATAAGAATGCTCAAACAATTGAACTATCTTTTGGTCAGGCGATTAAATTTAAAGAACTGAATAACCTCAGTGATGATCAGGTGGTCAATTATTTGAGGCTCAATACCTACCTGCTTAACCGTGAACCCAGCACTCCTGGGCAAACCACATCGATGAATGCTTTGCTGCCTATTGCGGCAGGGTTACCGATAAGCCAATTACTCGATGAGCTGCACAACTTACCTCCAGAAGCCAAACTTCTTGAAAGTGGTGAGTTTGAGGTCTACTGCACATGCGCTTATCAGATCCCATCTCTACTGCATGAGATCGGTCGTCTACGTGAATACAACTTTCGTCAGGTGGGCGAAGGCACAGGGCAAGCGATCGATATCGATCATTTCGATCATGATTACCTGCACCTATTTGTCTGGGATCGTGAAAATCAATGTATGGTAGGCGCTTATCGTCTGGGGTTAGTCGATAAATTAACGACAAAACATGGCGTTGAAGGGTTGTACTCCCGCACACTGTTTAACTATGACCAGCGCTTTATCGACAAGATGGGTAAATCGATTGAGATGGGACGCTCGGTGATTGCAGAGCAATACCAAAAGAGCATGAGTGCCCTGCTACTGCTTTGGAAAGGCATTGCAACATTCGTACATAGAAACCCAGAGTACACGCACCTGTTTGGTCCGGTCAGCATAAGTAACGATTACAGCCAAACCGCTCGTCAATTACTGGCTCAGTCCATGACACTGCATCACTACGACAATGCCTGTGCAGAACACGTTACCCCATCCAACCCACTTCCAGAGACTAACCTGAACTGGAACACCAGCATGCTCACCGCGTTAGGCGATTTGCAGCTGCTTTCGCGTGTGATCGCTCGAATTGATGAAGGCAAAGGGGTTCCTGTTTTACTGCGTCAATACTTGAGCTTAAACGGCAAACTGGTCTGCTTTAACGTTGATCCTGCCTTTAACAACGCACTAGACGGATTAATTATGGTGGACTTACGCGAAGTGCCAGAAAAGACACTGGCACGTTACATGGGGCTGGAAAATACGCGAACATATTTAGCACAACACCTCGATAAATAACTTACCAGAGAAATAGTGCATTGCTGATACAAGCAGTGCACTATCCTTTTAATTTGTAAGAAATATAACCGAAATTTTCCGATATTTCTGACATCGCACTCATTTGCCCAGCCAATCAGTCGCTATGTGCTGATATTGCGCAGCATATCTCGTTACAAAATTTCAAAAAAACCACAACCAGACGCAGGTCACATTTTTACCAACAACCAAACCAAGACAAAATGTGACATTGATCGATCGAAATATTTAATTCGATCCCAGAAATAAATCATAAGTGATTTTGATCACATTATATTTTCAATTCAAATTTGTAATAAGATCGATTTGATCACTAAGATTTTTATTGACAGATTTAAAACCTGCATTTTGTTATTAATTTACATATCAATAAATTGATCGCCATCACTTAAAAAATGCTTTTTATCTGAAGAAGTGCGGGTGTAGATCACGAAAAGCCCGTTGTCAGTTCTAATTGGAAATTGTGTGATAAATTGATTGGGTACTAAGCAATCAAACAAGCGGTTTTGGCGAACCGTTTACG
>ERZ1673961.766-NODE-766-length-10597-cov-35.587744_pt1 | contig 10597 bp, 9 predicted proteins | sample MGYA00580189_ERZ1673961 | MGnify/ENA primary metagenome ERZ1673961 (study PRJEB41334, sample SAMN05608105) | rock metagenome | biome: terrestrial subsurface; feature: shale formation; material: shale | place: USA: Pennsylvania ... | reverse complement strand
GGTTGTCTTGAGCATCCACAGATTGATTGGCCCCATTCAAACACGTTTTTGGACATTTATTGGTTAGAGCAAATATTCAACGCTAGTATACCTTACCCTGAAAACCACACCATAAAAAAACACTAAAAATGAATAGATACTCAACATCTGAGCACGCTCAATTTCATTTAATCATCCACAACTTCAATCGTTATATGCTGAGCACCAAGGTATGTGCCTTCATCCACTTCATAACGCAGGGTTTCATCGCAATGTGGGCAGTCAAAGGCTTCTTTTGGTTCGATGCATTCATCTTCTAGCCAGTCCCAGCCAATATGCTTTTCACAAGTTGGGCATCTCATTTCAACAATCCTTATTCATTCAAATACAACTCAGCCATCCCATCTAAACGGGCTTTTACTGCTTTCCAATTAGGCATCACGCTTGTTAATAAGCGCCAGAATTTCTCACTGTGGTTGTGCTCAGCGATATGGCAAAGCTCATGCAGAATCACGTAATCTATACATTCTTTAGGCGCTTTGATTAGGTGAGGGTTGAGCATCAAATTCCCTTTGGCAGAACAGCTCCCCCACTGCTTACTCATTGGCAGCACCCGAAAACTTGGGATACCATCAACCCATGTCGCTTGAGGTAGTAACTCAGATAGGCGCTCATGGAAAATACGTTCAGCACGAACCTTGTACCAGTTGCGCACTAAAGCTTTAACCATGGCAGTTTTGTCATCGTTAAACCTCGTCAAGGTGACAAGTAACTTACCGCGAGTCATTTTTACCGTTGGCAAGGCATCTGCATCTTCTACTACCTTCAGCACATAACGACGACCAAGATAGAACTGCATCTCACCACTGACGTAGTGTTTGGGCTGCACGTACTCCAAATGACCTCGAAACTCTTTCAGGGCATCATAAATCCACTTGGCACGCTTCATTACCGCTTGGTGAATATCCTCAAGCTCAGCATCTTCTGGGGTACTAACCGTGACATCACAGTTGGGTTGCACCTTGATGGTAATGCTTCGCTTCTTTCCTTGTTTGATGGGCTTACGTAGCACCTCATAGCTCACAGCCTCATCCCCATAGATGAAGCTGTATTCCTCTTTGTTACGTTCGTCAGAGACTGTTGATGCCATTAATGGTGACCTGCTAAACCTAAGCGAGTGATTTGCACCACTTCTTCGGCAATGACTTGCGCTTTATCGACCCCTAAATCGGCAAACAGTAACGGAAGCACCTCTAGATTGATCTGGTTTTCAATTTCTGATGGATTGATTGAAAACTCTGCCACCGCTTTGCGCACTTTCTCGTCAATCTCTACTGCATAGTTGAAGCATTGATCTTCGGTAAGACCTTGACCTTCAGCGCCATGCTTTAAGAACAATCCAAAGTAAGCTTGTACATGACGCTTAATTTTTGGATCTAGCTCTGCGAAGCGATCGGTTGGTAACCCCTCGACTTTGCGCTCTTTCACTTGCTCTTCAAAATCAGCAAATAGGAGATATTGCTTAACAGGCGCATCGAACATCTCTTTGGCTTGCTGAATTGCTTGTTTAAGCAGTTTCGAGAAATACTCTTGTGCATAAGGGTCGTCGGCAAGATCTTGCTCAATCATCTTAGTGACACGACCTGTGATCGCATCTTTCTTATTGCGAGCCTCATCGTCACTTAGCTCTTCTGGTTTTATATCCTTACCCATATTACCAACCAGATAAGCACCTTTAGACTCTTGGATCTCAACGCCACCGATGTGCTTGTCTAACATGGTGCGAATACTCTCAGCGTACTCGTCGTAATCAATGGTTTCTTCGGCATCTTCACGTACCTGCTTGCGAAGTTCAGCCATAGACTTAAGTGTTTTTTTGTAGAGTTCGCGTTTATCGTCGAAGCTTTTATCTTCGAAGTAGGTGGCGGATTGCAGAGCCACTTTTAGGCAGTTGGAGAAAGCCGTTAACGTCGCGTAGAAGTCTTCACGCTTCTTCTGATTGGTATCAGTGAGCTGACCATCGATAGTGTCAATCTTTGGTGCAAGAACCTGACGCAGAGCAGGGCCATCTTGTTTATTTGGCACTTCAGCGAAAATTGCCCACAGTTCACTATAAAGACCTGGCAGCTTCTTATATTCGGTGTCCATGCGACTGTATAAGCCTTTAAGGTCATCGATATCAAAACCACCTTGGGTACGCTCGGCCAAGTCTTGGTAATCCGCAATGGTGGCATCGAGCTCTTTTAAGATGCCACGGTAATCGATGAGGTAACCAAACTCTTTCTTTTGGTGCAAACGGTTCACGCGAGCAATGGCCTGAATTAGGTTGTGCTGCTTAAGCGGTTTATCGATGTACAGCACGGTGTTCTTTGGTTCATCAAAGCCTGTTAGAAGCTTATCTACCACGATCATCAAATCTGGGCCATCGTCTTTGGCAAACTCTTCAATGATGCGTTTGGTGTAGGCTTTTTCATCTTCGTTACCGACATTATCCTTCCACCAATTTTGCACCATGTCTTTGCTTTCACCATCGACCGTATCGTGCCCTTCACGGGTGTCTGGCGGTGACATAGCGACAACCGAAGTCACCTTGCCAATTTGGTCAAGAAGCTTCTTGTATTGGATAGCAGACGCTTTTGAGTCGCAAGCAAGCTGACCCTTTAAACCTTGGCGCTTAAAGTTTTGGAAATGGTCAGAAATGTCATGAGCGATAAGCTCAATACGACCCTCGGTTTGATAGATTTGACCTTTCTGAGCGAACTTCTTCTTCAAATCGGTACGCTGTTTTTCGGTCAGCTTATCGGTGATGCGATCAAACCAAGCATCGAGCGCTTTGTCGTTGGTGCTGAGCTCTGGCACACGCTCTTCATACAGCAGCGGGGTAACGGTTTTATCTTCCACTGCTTGTTGCATGGTGTACGAGTGGATGATTTTACCGAACTTGTTTTCTGTCTTATCGTCTTGCAGTAGCGGTGTCCCCGTAAAGCCAATGTAAGCGGCTTTTGGCAACGCTTGTTGCATTCGAATGTTGTTTTCACCGTTTTGGCTGCGGTGGCCTTCATCAACCAGCACAATCATATCAGGGCTGTCGTTGTAACACTCTGGCAGTTCAATTGCGGTGCCAAACTTGTTGATGATGGAGAAGATGATGCGCTCGTTGCCTTTGCCGATTTGCTCCGCTAAGCGGCGGCCTGTTGTAGCCATGGCCGTTTTACGATCTTTTTCAGACAGTGCACCGCCAGAGGCAAACGTGCGTGCTAGCTGATCTTCCAAATCAACACGGTCAGTAACGACAACCACACGGCACTTGGCGAGCTCTTTAATCCAAATCAGTGCCTTAGATAAGAACACCATGGTAAAGGACTTACCTGAGCCCGTGGTGTGCCAAATAACGCCGCCGTTACGTGCGCCTTTCTCATCGAAAGAAGTAACACGTTCAATCAGCGCTTTAATGCCAAAGACCTGCTGATAACGCGCTACGATTTTGCCTGCTTTTTTATCAAACAAGGTGAAAAGCTGAGTCATTTCCAGTAGGCGGTCGTGACGAAGCAACGACACCAACAAGCGGTCTTGGTCTGTCACCATTAAATCACCGCCAGCAATCAGCGATAGGTATTCATCACGCACCTTGGCTGGGCGGTGCGCAAAGAGTTTATCGAGCTGCTCTGGTGTCAGTGGTGTGTTTTTAAGGCGTGCAAAGGTGCAATCGGTGATCTGTTCTTCTTTCCATTTCGCCCAAAACTTACTCGGTGTGCCGCAGGTGCCGTATAAGCCCTCATTTCCGTTCACCGACATGAGTAATTGGCTGTAGGCAAATAGGTGTGGGATCTCATCGACTTTTTGGTTACGGATGTTTTGCGAGATACCCTCGGCAACCGTTGGCTTGCCCTCATGAGAGGAGTCTGGACGCTTGGCTTCAATCACTACCCAAGGCAGGCCATTCACAAAGCAGACAATATCTGGAATACGCTTGCCTGTGCCGTGTGCATTTTCAACTTCAAGCTCTTCAGTAAAATGGAACTGGTTGTTTTCAGGGTTTTGCCAATCAATGATAACAATCGTTGGGTTGGCTTTTTTACCCTCCACAAACTCGGTCACGCTTATGCCATAGGTGAGGGCGTTATACAGCTTTTCATTCGCGGCTTTTAACCCTTCATTCATCGCAGGGTTGGCGAGCTCATGGACGATTTTATCCATCGCAGCCTCTGAGAGCTGGCGATCTTTACCCATAAACGAGAAGGTTTTGTGTTTGAGCACATCACGCAAGACATCAGGCAAAATGACCGTGGAAAGATTGCCACGCTTGACCACACATTCACTTGGTGGAATGAATTGATAGCCAAGATTGGTGAGCAAGGTTAACGCGGGAATTTTCGCGCTTTGTTCTTCTCGGAAGTTGGGTAAATTGCCTGACATTGTCGTCCCTTATTATTGAGTCGTTTTTGTTTTTATTGTTGCTTTTACTTTTAATGCAGTTTGCGTTTTTTGGCCTGATTGAAGTCGATGACGTTATCGGGAATGTCTTCGCTCTGCGTGTCAGGGGCAATCTCTTGGTAAAACTCATCGATTGCTTGGTTGAGTTCCGTATTCATCTCGTCCAGATAGCTGTCATCTGGAATGCCACGCTTAACCATTTCGGCGTGCATCATCTGTCGACGCAGAGATCCAAATAACTGGCGGATGAGCTTGTCCTCGTTGTCGCCCAATTCGCTGTAGGTCTGCATCCAATCAATGAACATCTCTTCGTCAGGGTGAAAGTAGTCTTTCTTTTGTTTGGTCGAGCGAATTAAACTGTTGAGCCAGTCATCAAATTCAGCGCACTGTTCATGCCCTTTGGGTAGGGAGCCGATTCGGTACACTCGGTCTTCAAATTGCCACGCAACATCATTTATGTGGCTTTGTACACTGCGGTCACCGCGTTGACAAAAGAATGGTCTAGGATGAAGTTTGATGAACTCATTGAACATCTCTTCAAAGCTCTCTTCATCGCACATTTCGAACTCTTCACCAAAGAACTGCATGTTGTTAAACAGCCGTTCCAGCAGTTGGTTAGTAAATTCGAGCCAATCCCCTTTTTGAATGCCGACAAACACCATGGCATAGCGGGTTTCGACGTGCATGGCAATTAGCACCTTTTTGCGTCGAACGTTGACCGCATGTACCAACCAAGCACTGATGGGTACTGTAGGGGTATTCAACACATTCGCGGCTTCATAACCACTGACAGAATCCGTTGGCGGCGCTTCTAACGGAGAGACTTTTTTGCCATTGCGCTTTACGGTGAAAAAGTCCGCAGCGGCTTTGGTGCAGTTAAACACTAACATTGTGTAATACCTAGTTTTGATAGTGGCAATAATGTGTGACGCAATGCGTCACACATTGGTCGAGAGTGATGAGGTGTTTTACGCCGCAACGTCTTCATCCACTCTTACACGACGCTTACCCGTTAACAACTGTTGCATCAGTGCCTTTTTCTCTTGTTTAAAGTGAGTAAGCTTGGCTTCCAGTATTTCGATTTCTTTATCGGCAGCAGTAAGGACTGAGGCGATTTTTTGTTGCTCTTCAGGTTCTGGAAGTCCAATAACTAGATTAGCGAATATTGAAATCCAGTGACGCTGGTGACCACCGACAGGATAATTTAATACCTGCATAGCCTCATATACGTACTTTATGGATACACCATCTTTGGCGATTAATATTTTCATCGCACTCGATTTTGCTTTAAATGGAAAGTCTACAAACTTACTTGCTGTCGTAAAGTCATCAAAAATTATTGCTGGTAATTCTTCACGGAAGATACCAAAGTCTTCATTCGAGTAACCAAGTATGAATGTCTTTCCTGCTGTTAAAACTGGTGTTGGATACTCATTTGAATATTCAGTAGACTTAACCAAATAGGGGGTTGGTTGCTTGTAATCTAGAAGTTTTCCTAACTCAACCTTTTTCCAATCACCCTCAAACACCTTACCCGTTTCAGGATTAACCAAACGCTTCTTACCCGTCAAAAGCTGCTGCATCAGCGCTTTTTTCTGCTGCTTGCTGGTTTCAATCAACTTTTCAGTGGTGCTAATCGCCTTGTCCCATGTTGAGAGGATTTTGGCGATTTTGCGTTGTTCTGGAAGTGGAGGGACAGGAACAATGATTTCCTGAGTTAATTTCGTATTAAATACTCCTTGTGCTCCGCCAGCAGCCCCAGAATAGATTTGGTTTTTCCCCATAGGAGAAAGCAAAAAAGAAGTATAAAAATCAGCGTCAGCAGAATTCACATCATTGGTTTTAATGATTATTGCATTTGCCATATTCGCAAGACCACTAATACCGTCAGCCTTACATACCATACCTAAGTTAGCACCAACACGAGCTATTAGAATATCGTTATTCGTTATCTGAGATTTCTTGTTTTTTTCATTGAATTCATGAGTTACGTAAAGGTGCTCTGAATGTCGGAAATAACCATCTCTGATATTTAATGTTCGATAAAAAGGTACACCCTCTTCTGCGCGACAATAGTGATCATTTACGTTACCCACGTAACCTACGACAATCTTAGGGTAAACTTTACCTAAAGGCTTGCTAAGCCAATCAGAGGGGTATTTACTCATAACCCAACTCCTCTAGGTAGCCCGCCATTTCCGCTTCAAGATTTGTTAATTCATCTTGCAGAGCTAGACGCTCATTACGCACGGCTACAAGATCGATCTCTTCTTCTTCCTCAAAGGTATCCACATAACGAGGAATGTTGAGGTTGTAGTCGTTCTCGGCAATCTCTTCGAGCGTTGCTAGGTAGGAGTATTTATCTGTGGTTTCACGAGCCTTGTAGGTATCGACAATCTTCTGAATGTTCTCTGGTGTGAGCTGGTTCTGGTTCTTACCAGACTTGAACTCACGAGAGGCATCAATAAACAGCACCTTATTATCGTCTTTATGTTTTTTAAACAGAAGAATCGCAGCAGGGATACCAGTACCAAAGAACAGCTTTTCAGGCAGACCAATTACTGCATCTAGTAGGTTTTCATCGATGAGTTGCTTACGAATTTTCCCTTCACTTGAGGCACGGAATAGTACACCGTGAGGCACAACTACACCCATGCGGCCAGTTTGCGGCTTAAGCGTCTCAATCATGTGTGAGATAAACGCATAGTCGCCTTTGGTCTTTGGCGGGATACCACGACGGAAGCGACCAAAGTGGTCGTTGCCTGCATCTTCAAAGCCCCACTTATCAAGGCTGAACGGAGGATTCGCCGTAACCACATCAAAGTGGAGCAGACCGCCTTCTTTATCTTGTAGTTTAGGGTTACGGATCGTATCACCCCATTCAATGCGGTGGTTATCTTCACCGTGCAGGAACATGTTCATCTTCGCTAGTGACCACGTTGAACCAATCGCTTCTTGGCCGAATAGCGCGTACTGCTTAGAACCAGCAAAGTTCTTTTGCACTTGCTTACCACATTTCATTAGTAGCGAGCCTGAGCCTGCGCATGGGTCACAGATGCTATCGCCTGGCTGTGGCTCTAGGATTATGGAAAGAAGATCAGATACCTCTGGCGGGGTATAGAACTCACCCGCCGATTTACCGCTGCCAGCAGCGAAGTGTTTGATCAGGTACTCGTAGGCGTTACCAATTACGTCTAGCGAACCGACACGGCTAGGGCGTAGGTTAAGACTCTCTTTACCAAAGTCTTCCAGTAGGTGGCGCAGGATATTGTTCTTTTGCTTTTCATCACCGAGTTTGTCGGTGTTAAAGCTGATGTCTTGGAATACGTTCTTTAGCTTAGTGCCGTTGGCTTCTTCAATCGCGTGTAATGCCGTATCTATGCGCGTACCGTTGCCAGCTTCAAAACGCGCTTCGTATAAGTCCCAGAAGGTCGCTCCCGCTGGAATCTTGAAGGACTGTTTTGACATCATGGCGGCGATCATCTGCTCATTGCCATCAAACTGCTTGGAAAGCTCATCAAACTTATCTTGGTGTACATCAGAAATGTACTTTAAGAACAGCATGGTTAAGATGAAGTCTTTGTAGATAGAGGGATCAACAGTGCCACGGAAGGTGTCACAGGCAGCCCATACGGCTTTGTTGATCTCATCTTGCTTGATTGGTGTGTGTGGCATTAAGTTGTTCTCGAGTAATGTTAAATTGTTTTAATTAGTGACGCTGCAATGCATTTAAAGGAGGCAAAGCAGGTATCAAAATCATGAGGTTCGGTGTTAAACACCATAGGAGTGACAAAGTCTTGAAAGCGATGGCGGAAAACAGGGTTTTCTTCAAGTTCTTGCAATCCGAGTTGTAGCTCTTGTTTTGGAGTGGCAACAAACTCTGCATGCTGATTACCAAAACGCACAATATCTTCTTCCAACACAGTTTTAAATAACGCTGTAAGTGCTGTCAGGTCGAGGTGTTCTGTCTGTTCTTCGGTCTTTAGAATGCAGTAAACATCATAGATATGGCGCACAAGAGTGGCATCATCCTTACGCTGTGCATCGCGCTTGACTGACATTGTGCGGCGCAACATTGATATGATTTTTTCAACCAACGTGGCATGGATAGAAACGCAATCAAACGCCTTCACTTCTGGTGGTTGTTTATACAGCTCTGCGACCAGTGATTGAATGCTACGAGGCTCTGCATCAAACAGTGGGATTGTCTCCATTAACTCCAGTTTGATAATGGGGCGAAGACATGGCGCTTGGCTAAACTGTTGCGGGTATCGGAGTTCCAACTCAACATAGCGATATTCATCACTTACACTACGCGCTTCAACCGTAAATAGCTCTGACCGAGTGATCGCCTGTTCAATACCGTTGATGCATGCCTTACGAACTGCTTTCTTTTTTGCGCGGCTCAGTTCATCAAACGCTTGCTTAGGGATCAACTTAATGTCTACGTCTTCTGACATTCTCAGAATTTTAACGTTTGACTTTGCCAGAGCTGTACCGCCAGAAAAGACCATTTGGTGAGAGTCAGGCTTCACTTCTGCTAGCTCAGAAAGCAAGGCAACTACCCAGTAATCTTTTTCAATAATGGCAGGGTTTCCGAGCTCAAGTGCATCGGAAACCTCAAGAAACTGTTGCTTTAGTTTTTCCATGTTAACTCGGTGAATTCAACACTCGGTTACCAACAACCAATTTGCGATTAAATTGTTTGGGATTCCATGAGTATTGAACGGATGATGGGATTTGGGTGCTTTCACCTGATAGGCTTTGCAAAGATAGGTTGTCGATCTCAAAATCGACGCCTTTCATCTTTAATATCTCGCGCATCAGGGCATCGCTCCCCCCAGGGTTCGTAGGCATGGGTTTGCCCGTTAAGCTGTTAATCCTTGCCTTGGTGTATAGACCATAGCCAAGCTTGATTAACTCACCTTTTTTGACTAGTTGCTTTAGCGCACGACCAATTTGATCGTAGCTAGCAAAGCCATCAAAGTCTTTGCGCTCAAACACATAACGTCTTGAACGCTTTATCTTTTGATAAATACGGTCAACGGCTGTCATTTGAACCTCCTAATTTCCTAAGTGTTCAGATTATAACTCAACCCTGTTGCCATAGGAATAAATACGGCACATGCATATGAGTAAATGCGACACTTGATCAGTTGATAGTTAGCATAAAGCATTGAAATAAAGACACAATATTGATTCAACTAAAGAGCGACATAATTTGAATTCAGTGTCTAACCTTGTTATGAGTCTATCCCTTCAGAGATGTTCAGCGCATCCTCTATCTCGACCCCCAAATATCGAATTGTATTATCTAGCTTCACGTGACCAAGTAACAGCTGAACAGCCCGAATGTTTTTGGTGCGAGCATAGATTAACGTCGCTTTGGTACGGCGCATTGAGTGCGTACCATAAAGATAAGGATCGTAGCCAAGTTCAGTTGCCCAGCGGCGAATAATGGTGGCATAGCAGCTATAACTCATTGGCTTACCTTGTTTGCGAGGGCTTGGGAAAAGATAATCTGGTGCAGATAATTGGCTGCGTATTAACCATTGAGTCAAGGATTGTGCTGTGCGGGAAGTGATCTCAAACTGTACCTCTCGACCAGTTTTGCTTTGGCTGTAAAGAACACGATCTTGAATGACGCCACCAGAAGATATATCTCTAACTTTCATTCTTAGCAAGTCACAAGAACGGAGCTTACAATCGATGGCGAGATTGAGCAGGGCCAACTCCATGATATTGCCTTCGATTTCTAGTCTAGTGCGAATTCGCCAGATGTCTTCGAGCTTGAAGGGCTTTTTCTGCCCAGTTAAGTGACCTTTCTTCGTCCACATAATTGACCTCCCGTCTAACTTTAGAAGTGGCCTTAATAAGTTTAGATGAGGAAATTGAATGGCTATGCAGTTAGGGGGCTGAAAAATATTGCAGACTAAAGTGGGTTAGAATCTTTGCTCTAGATGATAAAGGGGCAAATACGTGTTACATCTTTTTGGGGCATAAACGTTTTAGAAATGGCAGTGTACTCTGATCGCTGCCATTTAAGTATGAATCTTTAATACTCAGTATGATTCTTTATTACTTAGTATGAAACTTTATTCTACTCACACATTGGGATTTTTGCTGTTCAGCGTAATTACTCAACCGTTACCGCTTTCGCTAGGTTACGTGGTTGGTCTACGTC
>ERZ1673961.765-NODE-765-length-10608-cov-31.798067_pt1 | contig 10608 bp, 14 predicted proteins | sample MGYA00580189_ERZ1673961 | MGnify/ENA primary metagenome ERZ1673961 (study PRJEB41334, sample SAMN05608105) | rock metagenome | biome: terrestrial subsurface; feature: shale formation; material: shale | place: USA: Pennsylvania ... | reverse complement strand
AAACCCCCCTATGTTTTTAAGCAACGAGTTGATAGAGTAACATTTCAAACGCTAAGCATTTCTCCATTTTCCCCTGTTTAATCGCATGGTCTGTCTCTGCACATAAATCAAGAGCCTGATATAGCTGTTCAAGATTAAATCGCTTGGCGCGCGTTTCTGACATCTTAACGACATACGGGTGTACTTTGATTTGCTGGGCAATTTGCTTTTGACTATACCCTTTTCCTAGTAACGTTTTCACCTGGTAGATGGTCCGAATTTGCGAAGAAAGCAACGCAAGCAAACCAATCTCTTCTTCATTTAAACGTACCAAGTCTTTATATGTGTTGATGGCAAGTGAGAGATCACGACTCATTACTGCATCGACCAAGGTAAAGCTTGATGCTTTGGCTGAATGTGAGATTAACGCTTTTGCATCATGATCGCTAATGGCACCGGATAGTTGAAATAAACTCAACTTTTCAATTTCTTTTTCAAGCAACTGTAACGACGTGCCCACTTCTTGAATCAACCGCTCTTCAATTCTTTTCGAGAAATCAATCTGATACTGCTGTTTAAAGTACTGGAACCATTGACCGAGGTCTCGTTCAACAATGGTTTTACACTCAATAAACTCCCCTTGTTTTTTTAAAACTTTGACAACTTTTTTACGCTCATCTAATTTTTCATACGGGACAACGATGATCAAGGTTGAAAAATCAACTGGTTGTTCGACATATTGAACCAACCGGTCCAAGTCATGTTCCACCGTTGATTTGACTTTTTTACCTGTTAAGAAATAACTCCCCTCACACACAACCACTTTATTGCCCCCAAAAAAAGGAAAGGTTTCGACTTCTAATATCGCATCGGATACCGATTGTTCTTCCATATCATATGTGATGAGTTGATCTTCTTTTTCTGCTTCAGCTAAACGTTCATCCACGATGGATTGGACGAATGATTCAATTAAAAACTGTTCGTCGCCAAAAATAACGATGACAGGTTGTTTGGCTATTTTTTTCATTTGTTTCTTTGCTTCTAGGTAATGCATATTATGCTGTCGCTCTCATAAGAGCTTCCTCCTCTTTCGTCCTGATGTACACATTCATTTGTCTCTTCTACTTCATTTAGTTTAAAGTTGTTTCATCAATTTGACAAGGACAAACCGGCAGAATTTTCAGTTCGGTTGATTGTAGACCAATGATAGGTGCCATTATTTTTATGGAACCGGTAGATGACCGCCCCGTCTCTATCCGTTTGAAACAGTTGAATCTGATGCGCCTGAAGGCGCGTGATGACATCAGGATGTGGATGATGAAAGCTATTATTTTTCCCAACGGAAATAATCGCATATCCTGGGGTTAATTGTTCAAGTAATGCGGCACTCGTTGAGGTTTGACTGCCGTGATGGGCCACCATCAATACATCGACGGCTTTTTTAGGATACTGCGTTAAAAAGACCATCTCTTGTTGAGACGATATATCGCCAGTCAATAAAAATGATAACGGTCCAAAGGTCGTATGAATGACCATTGAATTATCATTTGGATCTGGATTAAGCGTGACAGGTAAAACAATATCAAAATCGTGTTGATTTATACGGTAGCGCTGACCTGCTTTTAGGGTCGTATAATTGATGTGAGGTAATTTACTATCTTGGTCAAAAGATGAATGGATATAAATATTCTCAACAGAAAAGTCTTCGATTAAAAAAGGTAAACTACCAATATGGTCTTGGTGGCTATGGGATAAGAATACCCCATCAATTTTGTGAATACCACGGTAATGTAAGAAAGGTTTAATCACACGTGTATAAGCTTCATCCGTCACTTCAATGTAATCTTTACCTGTCGTTGCACCAACATCATACAAGTAGACACCTTTTCGATGGGGTAATTCCATGACGAGGACATTCGCTTGACCGATGCTAAGTTGTGTTACCTGGCCATATGGTTCAAAATAGGGCATGATTTTTATCAATGAGATAATGATGACGATCATGATGCCGTACCGACTGGCCTGTCGATATTTTTCTTGGTCGACCAGTCTTAAAAATAAAAATAAACTGACTGCGTATAAGATAAGATGCAGTAAATAAGGTCGCCCGGTGATAAACGGAAAGTAGGCGAGTCGGTCGATTTCCGATAATACAAAAATGAGCATTTTAAAAATCGCCATAAGAATCACATCCATCGCAGGCAGTAACATCGGCACAATGAGTGCAACGAGAACGATGCCAAAACATAGCGGAATAATCAGGAGTGAAAAGAGGAGATTCGCCGGAGGATTAACCACTAAACTCACTAGATTGATACTATAAAACTTGGTCAGTTGAAGCGGTAAAGTGATGAAAAAACTTAAAGCTGTGATAAAAACAAGGGCTGTCACCGGTCGTTTTAACCGGGATAAAATCGATCGAGATAGCACAATACTAAAAGTGACAAGAAAAGAATATTGGAACCCCAATTGAAAAAGCCAATAAGGTTTTATAATGATGAGAAAGAGAAAAACAAAGGAGAGGGTATCTAGCGTTGATAATTTTGTTCGAATGATGAGGGCGAAATAACCGAATAAACCAACCAAACTGGCACGAAAAACCGATGGTGCTCCCCCTGCTATAAAAGGAAAAGCCATAAATACGAAGATTAAGACAAGCCACACCGTTTCTTTATTTAAGCGACATATACGCGTTAAAAATAACGACAGCATATGCACCATGAGCCCTACATGGAGGCCTGATATTGCTAAGAGATGGGTTAAATGCCAACGCGTAAACAAGTCCTTAAAATCGTCATCAAGTAAACTCTTTTCACCTAACACAAGCGCACTAACTAGCCCAAAAGTAGGTGCACTTAATTGATCCTGTAAATGATGAAGAAACTTTAGACGGTACGTAAAAATGAGAGAATAAAACGCTTCTCCTTCATAATGAACCGTTTGAGCTACAGCTTGTGCCGTAATGTTTTCCGTGAGTAAGTAGCGATCATAATCAAACATGCCTGGGTTTTGTGGTGATTCGAGAGGTTCAAATGATACATCTAGACGCAGGCGTTGCCCTTTAACAAGGTCAAAATCTAAGGGGTTAAAATGTGTGATCAGAACATGTGTGGGCTGATTGTCCAGTTGAATAACAAAACGCTGATAGGTGTCACTTTGTTGTTTCACTTGTATAACCTTACCCATCAGTTCATCTTGATCAAACGGCTGGATGCGCGTCTGATGCTCATACATATCGGTAAACCGAAAGAAAACAACAAAAAAGACGAAAACAAAGACACTGACTTCAGTGACTGAAAGGTATCGCGTAAAAAGAAGTAAGAGTAAAAAGGCAAGAAACAAGCAGGTGGCATAAAGCCAAGAAACGGAGATATATGCTAAAAAGATAGCCGAGAGGCTAACAGGAACAAGGAAATAGAGGCGGTGCGTCATATTGACACCTCACCTAAACAGATGAGGTGTCTGTCATTATTCAAGCGTATGTACCAATTGAAGTGCGTCATCGTCAAGTGGGATTTTTTCAGTCTCAACGCCAGCCTCTTCATACAATTCCATGGCATAGGGATTGTTTTTATAATCTTTTGCATAGTAGACTTTCTTGATTCCTGCTTGAATGATGGATTTCGTACATTGTAGACATGGAAAATGAGTGACATAAATTTCTGCCCCATCTGTCGGTACACCAAATTTTGCACATTGTAACACAGCGTTCATCTCTGCATGTACCGTTCTTACACAATGATTATCAATGACATAACAACCAACATCAATGCAATGCGCACTTCCTGAGACACTGCCATTATAGCCTCCAGCAATGATCCGTTTATCTCTTACAATCGTCGCGCCTACGGTGAGACGCTCACACGTACTTCTAAGCGCAATTAAATGCGTTTGGGCCATAAAATATTGATGCCAAGAAATTCGTTCCATCATATCTCTTCCTTTCTTATAGTTGCCTTAGGGCACTTGAATTTGATCTAAGAAATTAGCGACTGTTTTTTCACCGATACCTTCTACCTGAGTCAGGTCATCAGCTGATTGAAACGGGCCATTTGACTCGATATACTTAATAATCGCTTCCGCTTTCTTTTCACCAATGCCAGATAAAGTCATCAGCTCTTCTTTTGTCGCCGCATTGATTCTTATTTTATCATGATTTTGGTCTGGATAGAGGTCCAACTTCTTTTCCTGTTCTGTCTCATGTTCATTCGGTACATAAATCACCATTTCATCATATACTTTCATGGCTAAATTCACTTGATCTACATCGGCTTGATTAGAAAAACCACCCGCATCTTCAATGACATCAAGTATCCGCATATCTTCAGTGACGCGGTAGACCCCGGGTTGGTGTACTTCACCTTTTACATCAACATACATAAATGTTGATACGTCAGAAGGTGGGCTATCATCAATAGCGACTATTTCCGTGCTTATTTCTTTTTGTTCGACTGATGCGTCTGTCACTTGTTCACTGATTAGTGGTGTTTCACTATGCGGTTGTTCTTGTTTATTCAGAATAAGCAAGGTACCAAAGATTAAAACAATCACTAAAGCCAGCACCCATTTATAATCTTTTAACCGTGCCATAAATATTCCCCCTGTAACGTAACCATCTGTTCCTTTACTTATAACACACTTCTTTTCCTATCAAAAGAAGCAACAGATTTCAAAAATGGCAATATATAAATAAAAAGGCGAGTAAAATGTCATTTTACTCGCCTTTTCGGCAAAAATCATTGTGTATAGGTCACCGTTATTTTTTTGCGATGAAAAAGAGTCGTTCACTGTTTGGTTCATCAGCCAACGTGATTGGAGTAGTTTCAAAGTCTTTATACACTTTGACATCGCTAAATCCGACCTGTTTTAACCAAGTGATATACCTTTCCATGCTATACGTTTTTTGATGATGGGTTTCGTCATAACGTTGATAACAGTCGCCTTCTTTAATAAAGAAGGTCATCTCATGAAACATCTCACCTATTGTATCACCTTGGTCACAAAACCAAATATAACTATAGTCATCCTGAACTTCTGAATAAATGTTATCACTCATCGCTTGTACATGGGCTAAACTGTGAACATCAAACATAAATTGCCCATCTGGTGCGAGACTGTGATGAATCGCTTGAAATGTTTTTAAGACATCGTCTTTGTCAGTGATATAATTGAGAACATCGCAATAGCTCACTATCAGTTGTTGGTCAAAAAACCCCGTTAATGCGCGCATATCTTGTTTTACCCACTGGATCCGGTTTGTTTCAGCACTCGGGTCGTTAGCAGCCTCGATTAGCATCGCTTCTGATAAGTCAACACCTGTCATTTGAAAACCTTTTTTACTTAAACGACGCGTGATTTGACCCGTCCCACAGCCAACATCTAAAATCGACTGAACGGGTGTGTCAAGCATCGACTCAGTGAATGTCACCCATTCATCATAAGGAGCATCTTGCATTAATTCGTCATAGAGTGCAGCTAAATGTTGATAAGACATCGTTACGCCTCTGTGTTGGATGACAAGGCAAGAACAGGCGCATCTCCCCAAAGACGTTCTAAATTATAGTAATTGCGTTCTTCATGGTGGAAGACGTGACAGACTACATCACCTAAATCGACAAGAATCCAGCGAGCCTTATCAAATCCTTCAAGTCGTTTAACGTTTACACCACTTTTTTCTGCTTGGTCTTTAATTTCACGAGCAATCGCTTGAACTTGACGTTCGTTTGAGCCGTCGCAAATCAAGTAGTAATCAGCGACCGTTGTTAATTCTCGCATATCTAGACCAATAATATCTTCCGCACGTTTATCATCAGCTGCTGTCGCTGCCAGTTCTAATAATGTTTGACTTTCCAAAAAAAACCCTCCTAATAATACTTTCTTTTAAATTTGATCAACTAAATCATTATATAAATTTAACGTTTCCGGGTAGACTTTACGAGATTTACTCACAAGAAAACCAACAGCATTTTTACACGCTAAAAAGACAGCGTGGTCTAAATCATACGCCGCAAGTCTTCTCACATGATCAATACCAGGAATGACACGACCAGGTTCAATATAGTCGGCTAAATAAACAATCTTTTCTAAATCTGTCATCTTCGCATGACCGGTTGTGTGCCAATAAATAGCTGACTGAATGTCTGCGTCTTTAATACCAAGTTCTGTCTCGACTAAAATAGACGCTACTGGTCCGTGCCATAGTTCATGATGATAATCTAATAAATGGTTTGGCAACTGTTCATGCTGCGCAATTATTTGTCGCATATCTTCTAGTTCCCGGTATTTACAATAATCATGAAAAGCACTCGCTAGCATCGCTTTTTCCGGATCCACATGAAATCTTGCGGCTAATTCAAGCGCTGTTTCAACGACTCGCTCTGTATGAAGATAACGTGTCTCTGTTAAATGTGGCTTAACGAGGCTGAGCGCCCGTTGTTTATTCATATAACTTGTGCTCCTTTATATAGTGATACACAGTTTGTGGCAGTAAATATTCGTAAGGGCGATTCGCCATAATCCGCTCTCTAATATGGGAGGAGGACACATCCATTTCTAAGCTATCGACAAATAAAACAGGATAAGGTGTGTCTAACGTGTACCCCGGTCTTTTTACTCCGACAAACTGCACAGCCCGGACAAGCTCATCGATTGCTTGCCAATGTGGCAAATATTCAACCATATCGGCACCTATAATAAAATAAAAGTTATAATCAGGATAAGCTTCGTTGATCATTGTCATCGTATCAATCGTATAAGATCGCCCTGCTCGAGTCAGTTCAAAATCTTTCACCTTGAACGCCTCTCGATCTTCTGTAGCAAGTGTTACCATATCTAATCGTTTGTCGCTCGAGACATTCGCTTTATTTTTATGTGGTGGAATCTGTGAAGGAATAAACCAGATCTCATCTAGTGCTAATTCATGAAAGCAATCATCAGCGATAATCATATGCCCAATATGAGGCGGGTCAAATGTGCCGCCGAGTAGACCTATTTTCTTCATTATATCAATCCCTTATGGTAATTGAATCGTTTGATTTTCTACTGATGGTTTGTAGAGAACGATCGTATGACCAATGACTTGGACAAGTTCGCTCTCTGTACCTTCAACTAAAGCTTCGGCCACTTCATCGGTTTCTTCTAAGCAATTTTGTAAGACAGCTACTTTTATTAACTCACGTTTTTCAAGTGCCTCGCTAATGGTCGTAATCATGTTTTCGTTGACGCCATCTTTTCCTACTTGAAAAATCGGACGTAAATGGTGTGCTTCTGAACGTAAAAATCGTTTTTGTTTTCCTGTTAACATCGTTCTCCCTCGTTTCATTATGATTGTCGTCGTTTTATTGTTTTAATTTCATTTCAAATGCTTCAATGACTGGACGCGCATCGACATCATAACCCGTCCAAAGTTTAAAAGCTAATGCTGCTTGATAAACAAGCATTTCATGTCCATGGTGAATGTTAGCGCCTTTTGACTTTGCCTCACTCAAAAGAGCGGTCACAAATGGTTTATAGACAATATCGCTGACAACAGTCCCTCGCTTTAACCTATCGAGATGAATAGCTTGCGTCTCAACATTTGGTTCCATACCGAGCGACGTCGTGTTAATAACCCCATCGTATTGGTCAAGTGTTGCTTCAGCTTCACTAAAGCTAATAGCTTGATAGTCCTTTTTGGGTGGCAATGAGTTTATAATCGTCGTTGCTTTTTCTACGGTGCGATTACTAATTGTAATGGCTGCACACGTTTCATTATTTAATGCATGAACAATACCTCGGCTGGCCCCACCTGCTCCTAAAACCAATAACCGGCTGGATGGATGAAATAGCTGCGGATAATGATACTTCAACGACTGGACGTATCCTGTCCCGTCGGTATTATAACCGGTCCAACAGCCGCCCTTAATGACGACGGTATTGACCGCTCCAATCGCTTTTGCTTGTGGGTCAATCGCATCTAAAAAAGGCATAATGTCAACTTTATATGGAATCGTGATATTAAACCCTAAGTAATCCGATTGTTTTAACGCACGGATTTGATCATTAAACGTATCTGGTGCCATTTCTTTCAATTCATATGTCCCCTGCTCTTTTATTTGATCAAGAAACATGCCATGTAAAAATGGCGACATCGAGTGACCGAGTGGATAGCCAATTAAGAAAAATCGCATCTGATCACCCACTTAAATAATCGCTGGACGAACACTAACGGGTACATCACTCGGCGAAGAAACAGCGATTGTTGCCGGTTCACCAGAAAGTGTGATCCATCCTAAACCCGGTAACACAATGTCTGTCTTTTCTCCTGCAATTTTAAAGGTGCGTTCTTGTAGCGGTGGGTATTCAGCTTTTGAACTTTCACTTGGCGGCTGTAACATACCACCGAGATGATCGACATACAATTGGTCCGCTTTCTCTAACTTTGTCCGGTGAATATCAAGTGCATTCGCAAAATACAAGACGAACGGCTGACGTTCACCCTTAATAAAGTCAATTCGGATCAGCCCACCCACAAACAGCGTTTGTTTATCATTGATTTGATACACACGTGGTTTAATCTCTTTCGTTGGCGTAATTGTTTTAATATCTTGTTTTGATAAATAGTGCGTCAATTGTTGTCGATTAATGACACCTGGCGTGTCATAAAGACTCGCAGAATTATCTAATGGAATATCGATAAAACCTAACGTCGTTCCTGGGAAGTAAGACGTGGTAATCGCCTCTTTCGTACCTGTAGACTCATTAATCAAGTAATTGATAAAGGTTGACTTACCGACATTCGTACAACCGACAACATAGACATCTTTCCCTTGTCGATAAGCATTCATATTCGCTTTGACTTCATCAAAGCCCTTACCCGTTTTAGACGACACTAAAAAGACATCTTGTACAGTTAAACCATAATCTTTGGCTGACTTTTTCATCCATTGTTTTAATCGATTTAAATTCGTTGACTTTGGCAGTAAATCAATTTTATTGCCTACAAGAATAATTGGGTTATTACCAGTGAGTCGATGTAAACTCTTAATAAAGCTTCCGTTAAAGTCAAACACATCAACAATTTTTACAACTAAGCTTTTTGTATCAGCAATCTGACTAATCATTTTTAAGAAGTCACCATCAGAATAACCAACATCTTGAACTTCATTGTAATGTTTTAATCGAAAGCAACGCTGACAAATTATTTCTTCATTTTCTAATGCGGATTGCGGAACAAAGCCTGGCTTCTCTTTATCCTCTGTTTGAATCGTGACTCCACAACCTTGACAGGTTAATTTTTCTTCCCTTGCCATTCAATCCAACCTCGTTTCTCTAATTTATTTAAAATGTAACGTTCAATCTTCCGATTGAACTTTGTCGCTTTATCATCTGTTTGTAGAATGGGTACAACTAAAATCGTGTGGAAGCCGGCCCGATTACCGCCGAAAATATCGGTCATAATTTGATCACCAATGACCACCACTTCCGCTTTCTTTAATTGCATCTCTTTCAATGACTTATAAAAGGCACCCTTTAACGGTTTATTCGCCCGATGAATATAGGGGCGGTTTAACGGAGTTGTAAAGTGTTTCACTCTTTTTCTATCATTATTAGATACAACACTGACTTTAATATCATGCTCAGCCATTTGATTGAACCATTCTCTAATCGCTTCTGTCGCATCTGGTTCATTCCACGCAACAAGTGTATTATCTAAGTCGGTAATAACACCTTTAATATTTTTAGCTTTTAGTGATGCGGGCGTGATTTCAAAAATATCAGTTACATGTTGATCGGGTAAAAATTTTTTTAACACAGTCTCACCTCAGTATTTTCATCCACTCATTTATTTTTTGTCCAACTTTCAAGTAAACGTCCGTCAAACTGACATTATTTTATCATAACATGACAAAAACCGTTCGACAAATCTCTTTCTTTTTTTCACTGTGGATAACTTTATCAACAGTGATCCTCTTGTTTAAGCCTAATATCTCCAGATTTTTTCGGCGTTCGACGCAATTACCCACAGTTTATCTACAAGTTTTCAACACTATTCGGTTTCTTGTCAAAACATAGGTCATTTGATAGAGTATGAGTATCATAACTGAAAGGAATGAATCCGATGGATAAACTATCAAATGAACAGCTCCTCATGACATTTAAAAAAGCAGACGAACTCTCGTTAGATCAACGGTTTATCGTTTTACTGCATCAAGAGATGCAAAAACGTCAATTAATCCTCCCAGAAAAAAAGCCTTCTGCATAATTCAGTCTTTTTATCATACGTTATATTATAACGAAAATGGTGGTGATTGTATTGTCAACGTGGTTATTTCTTCTTCACTTCCTTTTAAACAATAGCTTCTTATTTGTCGCATATGTTAAACACCAAACATTTCCCCAGCCGTTAGCAAAAGCTGAGGAAGCTAAGTTTATTGATCGATTACTCGCAGGTGATGAAGATGCGCGCGATCAATTGATTGAGCATAACCTTCGGTTAGTTGCTCATCTCGTGAAAAAGTACGAAAAAAAACAGGCAAATCAAGATGACCTTATTTCGATTGGGATTATCGGCTTAATAAAAGCCATTGATACTTTTTAAAATGGACCCTAAAGAATGGACACTAAAATAAAGTCTCCCTCTTTAGGGGC
>ERZ1673961.764-NODE-764-length-10611-cov-6.601080_pt1 | contig 10611 bp, 10 predicted proteins | sample MGYA00580189_ERZ1673961 | MGnify/ENA primary metagenome ERZ1673961 (study PRJEB41334, sample SAMN05608105) | rock metagenome | biome: terrestrial subsurface; feature: shale formation; material: shale | place: USA: Pennsylvania ... | reverse complement strand
CGTTGGTCATAGAAGACGCTGCGTAGATGTTAACGGTATCTTTTGCCCAAACAGGCGTGCTGGCCAATACAGCACTGAGCAAAAACGCAATTTTTTTTATTTGAGTGTTCATGATGGGAGTCCATTGAGTTCTGGCCATAATAAAGCAAGATTCAGATGCTGCTCGATAGCATCAGCAATACGGTCGATCGCCTGCTCTTTTGCTGCAACATGATCATGCACTTGAATTGCGTCTGCGCCGGCCCACTGACAAATCAGTTCGGCAGCAGAAAAGGTATCAAATATACCGTGTAAATAGGTGCCAAGTATTTGATTGCAGTCACTGACTCGGCCATCTTGCTCACCATGGGTAAGTTCAATCACCCGTGTGCAGTTTGACGCTGGCGAAGACACACTGCGGCCGACGTGAATTTCGTAGCCGGAGACGGGTGTAGACTTACCGTTAAGATGTAAAGTTCCTTTGACGTTGGTGAGCTGCTTCTCGCCCGTCAGTGTCGTTTCCATGGCGAGTAAACCCAGACCTTCGCTGCTGCCGGGCTGACCTTCGACACCTTCGGGATCATGTACCCATTCGCCCAACATCTGATAGCCACCACAAATCCCCATCACTTTGCCACCTAAACGCAAATGACGCTGAATATCTTTGTCCCAGCCTTGCTGCTTCAGATACTCCAGATCAGCGCGAGTCGATTTGCTGCCAGGCAGAATGATGAGGTCGGCACGGTCTAAACGTTCACCCTTACCCACATAACGCAGGTTAATATCTGGATTGAGTCGCAACGCATCAAAATCGGTATGGTTGCTGATGCGGGTAAACACTGGCACCACAACATTGAGTTTGACCTGCTGGCCGACAATTTGACTGGCCGTGATTGCATCTTCCGCTTCCAGATCAAAGCCGTGCAGATACGGCAGCACACCAATCACCGGCTTGCCTGTTTTTTCTTCCAGCCAGTCGAGACCGGATTGCAACAAACGAATGTCGCCACGAAAGCGGTTGATCACAAAACCTTTGACCCGGTTCTGCTCAGATTCAGACAACAGTGCCAACGTGCCAAACAGATGCGCAAAAACGCCACCACGGTCAATGTCGGCCACAATAATAACGGGCACATCCGCTTCTTCGGCAAACCCCATATTGGCAATGTCATTTTCGCGCAGATTGATTTCTGCCGGGCTGCCTGCCCCTTCAATCATGATGCTTTCGTATTCACTTTGCAGACGAGAGAAGGAATCTAACACCGTATGCATCGCCACTTTTTTGTAATCATGGTAGCCGTTGGCCTCCATGTTGCTCAGTGCGCGCCCCTGTAGGATCACCTGCGCTCCGGTATCCGAGTTCGGTTTCAGCAACACCGGATTCATGTGCACGCTCGGCTCAATTCCACAAGCAAGGGCCTGAACTGCCTGTGCGCGGCCAATTTCACCACCGTCCGGCGTCACCGCGCTGTTGAGCGCCATATTTTGCGGCTTGAAGGGGGCAACACGAATCCCTTTTCGGGCCAACACCCGGCAGAGACCTGCCACCAGAACACTTTTTCCGGCATCGGACGTGGTGCCCTGCACCATCAGAGCGTTTAATGACGATTTCATAATTCTACTTATTGTGAAGTTTGTCTCATTGTATACCTGATCTGCTTAAAAAACAGAAGCCTGTAAAATGAACCGAAGATTAATAAGCAACTCAGTCAATATTCAAGCTAAGCATGATGAAATAGCCTCACTGAACAAAAACACCCAAATAAAAAAGGAAATCATCATGAAAACATCAACGGCTTTTATCGCAGTTTCAACGCTGATCCTTGCTCCGACTCTGGCCTTTGCCGGCGAAAAGCACCATGAGCGTAACCAAATTCAGTTTAACGGCCCGGTTGAGGTTTCTTCGGTCCAGTCACTGCTGGATGACAGCACCCTGTTCGGCGATAAAGATGTGGTGGTTGAAGGCCATCTGCTGCGTCAGGTTCGCAAAGATACCTTTGTGTTCTCGGACGGAAAAACCGAGATTCAGGTTGAATTAGACGATGACATTCAGCTCAATGCTCCACTGGATCCGCAAACCAAAGTCCGTCTGTACGGTGAGTTTGAAAACGGTCGCACACCCGAAATCGAAGTCGACCATATTCAACTGCTTTAGTTGTCAGTGGTAAAAAGTATGTCCTAATGCCCACTTTCACGATTCAAGTGAGTGTGTGAGGCGCTATTAGATTGAATTATTTAGTGAAATGGCCTGTAATTTGCAGGCCATTATTCTATATTCGAATTCTATTTTAATTAGGACGAACACCAATGCTTAAAAAAACTTGTCTGGCAGGCCTTGTGGCGATTGCCAGTGTCCTTCCGGCGACAGCGTCAGCAAACAATTTTAATTACAACTTTTTAGAGGTGAGAACCGCGCTGAGTCCTGAATCGTTTGGCGGAGAATTCAGCACGTTTTTTACTGAGAACTCACACTTCGTCGGCCGTGCCGATTCGCGCTTTGAAGGTGACTGGGATTTAGCAGGCGGTATCGGCTTTAATGGCCCTATCAACCAGTTTGCCGATATCTATGGCCAGATGTTGCTTCACAGCATTCGTGGTAACAGCGATGAAGACCATAAAACCGAAACCAATATGGAAATCAACATCGGCACACGTATCTGGCTAACCAACCAAATTGAGGGTCACGCTCGTATCGGCCGCAACGATGACAACTCCGTATTCATTGCCGGCCTTCGTTTCCACTCCACACAACAAATGGTACTCAATGCAGAAGTGCGCAACGCTGGCGTTTGGGGACCACAAATCAGTATGGGTGTTCGCTTCCAATATTAAGTAAACGATGACAATGGGTGTCGCCTTTTCCTACATTCTGAATAATGAGAAAGGCGCCCCATGTAATATAATCTACAAGTTAACGCGATTCTTTGGCAGCGGCTGATCACCGAGTAGATTAAGACAGACCCCATATGGCAGCATCGAACTCTAAAGACCCATCCGATTTAATCAAATACCTCAAGCCCGGGATGAAAATCTCGGCGACGATCCAATTCGGCCCTGATGATAACTACGCATTCTCGACCTCCTTGGTTGGTTTCAAGGCGGAACAGTGTCTGATTCTCGATATGCCTATCAAGGCCCAAGAAGCGTTAGTGATGCGTAAACTGGTCAATGTTCAGATTGTGGTGCGTGGAATGAGCGATACCGAACTCGGTCATGTGATTGCGTTCAACACTTCTGTCATTCAGGTGATCTCTTCACCATGTGCGCTGATTTTCATTCGGCCACCGAAGCATTTTTTCACCAAAACCATTCGCGAACATGAACGCTACAAGATTTCGATTCCGGTGGCGCTGACTGAGAAATCTGAGCAGCTTGAGCGCAGTTTCAACGGCACTCTGGTCGATTTTTCTATTTCAGGATGCGGAGTCTTTGTCTCTGGAGAGAATGAGCTGACGGTAAACAATACGATTCGAATCAGCAGTGAGCTTGATGCCCTGTTACCAGACGATCTCGCCTGCCACATTGCCAATATTCGCCGCCAGAGCAAAGGCCATATGATTGGAGTTCAGTTTAACAATCCACTGACGATGTCGGACGAACTGAAGATGGTGCTCTTTGACCAAACCTTCAAATCCGGCATACTTTAGAACGCTTACACAGACCACTCGGTGTGGTCTTGTTTAAAGTTCACCAATGCTTTGTGCAGCGTATCTTCTTTGATCGGCTTGACGATCACGTATTCTGCACCGGCAGATATAAACGCTTGCTGAGTCTCCACCACGCCATCTGCGGTACAGGCGTAAACTGGTATTTCTAAGCCCATTTCTTGCTTGATGATGCGCGTGGCATCCACACCGTCGAGATACGGCAGTTGGTTGTCCATCAGAATCAGATCGTAACGCTGCTCTTTGACCTTTTCTATCGCCTGCAATCCATCCGTGACCCAGTCGACGACCATACCATATTTCTTGCAGAAGGCTTGTGCGATAAACGCGTTGGTATGGTTGTCCTCAACCAGCAGAACATGAATGCTGCCATCGAACAGCTCGTAACGTGATGCGGCTTCTTTGCGCTCAATCGACTGCTTTTCAGAGGTAACACGTTCCATCGGCAATTCGATATTAAAACGTGTGCCTACACCAAACGTCGAGCTGACCTGCACCGTGCCGCCAAGCATTTCAATCAGGCTGTGCACAATGGCCAGCCCCAATCCACTGCCGCCATATTCGCGGGTATTGGTCGATTCTGCCTGAACAAACGGCTCAAAGATGATATTCAAATCTGCATCACGAATGCCAATACCTGTGTCCATGACCGAAATGGACAGGCGAGTGTCGCCCGCCTCTTGCAACAGATTCAGCTGAATGCTGATGGCGCCCTGATGGGTAAACTTCACGGCGTTATTGAGCAGATTAAACAGAATCTGATTCAGACGTACCTGGTCCGCATTTACAATCATTGTTTGGTTGATATTGCTGTCAATCGAGAGATCCAAGCCTTTCTCACGACACAATGGACGATAAATTCGTTCAATGGCCGACACCACATCGACCAACGGGAAATGGGTCTTCTGAATCCGGAATTTACCCTGCTCTATCTTTGAGAAATCCAGAATGTCATTCAGTACTGCCAGCAGATGTTCACCACTGCTGCACAGCACATTAACCTGCTCGGCCTGCTCTTTTTCCTTCACTGTACGCTTAAGGAGTTGAGACACACCCAGAATCCCGTTCAGTGGCGTTCTCAGCTCATGGCTCATTTTCGCGAGGAAATCCGCTCTGACGCGTGCCGACTCTTCCGCTTCTCTACGTGCAATACGGCTCTGTTTTTCCGCTTCTGCAATCGAGGTGACATCCTGGCCCTGAGTAATAATCGATTCGATACGGTTCTCCACCACAATCGGCGACAGGTTCCACAGGAACACTTTGTCGTCGACTTCAGTGTTCACTTCTTTGAGAACCTCGCCTTTTGCCGCCAGTTTGATCTGCGGGATCAACTGACGTTTCAGCACAGAGAACAGCGAGTGATATTCCGCATTGTTGCGCAGAAAATGCTTCTGAGCCGACGGGTTCATACGAATCAGCTCACCGTCTGCCGTCCAGAGAATGGTTGGCGACAAAGCGAAGTTAAACAGATCCTCAAATTGTTTTTCCTGCGCAGACAGTCGCTGGAAAGTGTGTTCCAGCGTGCGACCAAAGTGGTCAAATTCGTAAATTTTTGAGCCCGGGAAGAAGTCATCCAGTCCACGCTCCGCCACTTTATGGGTGTAGGTCATCAACCCTTCAATTTCCGACTCAATACGACGCTGCAACCACCAACGCGTCAGAATGGAGACACCCACCATCGCCACCAGCGCAAAAACCATCCAGAAATAGTAATTGTCACGCAGGCTCAACGCATTCTCGTTGCTCTGCACTGAGTAAACACTGAGATACGTCGGCACCCCTTCCACTTCCAGAACCGTTTTCGCCACCATATTTTTGTCGTACAGCATGTCGCTCATACCGTCCTGCAACACATCGAACGCTGTATAGGATTCGTCTCCATTCAGAGTCGACGCCAAGACTTCTGAGCCAACCGTCAGAATCAGATTCTGCGAGTTACTGCTGTCACGAATGGTCTCGATTAACGCAAAGTTGTTGTTGAGTACAATACTGACGTAGAGAAAACCGATAACTTCGCCGGTTGCAGTATCCACAATCGGTGAGCGGCGAACCAACAGGTAGGCCGTGCCTAACTCTGAAGGCGTTTGGATTAGGTGCCAATTACTGCTGATTGATACTTTTCGGATGATGGCATTGAGCTCTTTCGACTGAACCCCATAAAACTGAGAGTTGCCGTCTTCCCATACCATCTCTTTGAGGTCGGTAATGAAACGAATATCCGGCGTATTGTTGAGTTCAAGCTGGTCAACACTGAGAAAGTACTGATCCAGTGCGTCATTAGTATCGCCGTGCAGAGCCTGAATCAAACTGGCATTTTTTGCGCTACTGTCCTGATGAATCTGCAGCGTGGCCAATCGGTAATTGAACAGGTTCTGAATCAGGCTGGAGGTTTGAGTTGAAGTGCGGGCCACTTCCTGTGAGATCAAACGACTGCTGATTTGATAGCTTTGAAACAGCACCGTCAACGTCAGCGCACCAAGCACCGTCACAATCGCTCGGCTGATGAACGTTGCGATTTTTCTTTTCTGTTTGACTGTGCTTGATCTGATGCCCACTCAGTGTTCCTTTGCTACCGATTAACGATCGGAATAACGAAATGCTCGTTGCTTAAATACATCGATTTTTTGCGAACTATCTTCTTTGGTGACAATCTCAAAGTCGCCGGAATAGACCACTGGCACCGCCTCGCCTTCGAGGTCGCGTTTGATGGCTTCCGCCATTGCAATGCCCGTATCGTCGTTGATGCGCATCACGGTCACATCCAGATGCCCTTCATTCAGCGCTTCAAGCTCTGCCGAGCCACCGCCCCAACCGTTGACCTGAATGTCTTCACGATTCTGCTCTTGCAACGCTTGCGCAGCGCCCAGTGCCACATCCGTTGAACAGGCATAAATAAATTTGATGTCCGGATCGTTTTTCAGAATGTTAAGCGTAGCTTCGTAACCACTCTCCTGAGTGGCTTTGGTGTAGTAAGAAGAGGCCAGCTGATAATCACCAGTGCCTTCCATCTGCTGAATAAAAGTGTCGCCACGTGCGTCGCTGACGTAGCCTTCAGAGAAATACAGCACGGAATATTTACTGCCTTTAGGCACGTGTTCGCGGTAATACTGCGCCAGTTGCTGCGCGCCGGTTTCGTGGTCAAAGCCCACATACATCATCGGCTGACGGCTATCCCAGTCTCTGACCGGAGTGGTGATATTCTGAAGAATCAATTTGGTTGGCGAGGAACTGAGAACATGCTCGATAAACTTGCGGTGACGCGTAGTGTCGAGAGTAAAGATCAGATAATCGGTGTTGTTTTTCAGCGCTTCCATCAAAGAAAGGCTTTGCTGACGCATATCCAGATTAGGTCGCGTAAAAACCTGATTGATTTGGTACTCAATCCCCAGCTCTTCCAGACGCATCTCAAACGCCTTAATGTTGCGAATCCAGTAATCTGAAATCTGCTGCCCCGGATAGACGACCGAAATGGTCACAGGCTTGCTTTGTTTGACATTCAGCCTTGCCGGCGATTGTCTGACCGCATTAGAAAGCGACTCCGTCAACGTTTTTTGTTGCGGATTTGCATTCAGAAACTCTTGATAATGCCAGTAACCATTCAGTACTTGAGACGAATACGCAAAGGCTAAAGGAGCAAAACAGAGGCAAACTATAAGTAGTAGTGTTTTTTTCATTTGAGTACCAAACGCAACGTTTGTGATTAGGATACGACTTTCTGGCCCGATGCTCTGCCCTATCAACTGAAAGTTTTCCTTATTCATCAAAGAATAAGGAAAACTAAGCAGCTACGATTATTAAGCATACGGCGTACAAATAAAAGCGCAGACATGCAAAAATCTGTCAACATGTCTGCAACTGCTGAAATAAACCGCAACCCGTCGGCGTTAGAAAGTGAAAGCCAGGTTGGCAGACAGCCCATATTGATAGTTACCCGCATAATTGGCGGCCAGGTCCACACTGACTAAATCGCCGGGGCTGATCCCCAGCCCGGCCGTGATCGAGTTATCTAACGTGCTTTCCAAATCAATCTCATAACCCGCTCGCAGTTGCGCCCATCCCCACGCGTTGCCTTCCACACCAAATCGCAGGAACTGAGTATCATCATCCACACCTTTAAAACGCTTTTGTTTGGTCAAATCCCAGTCGATCGCCAGTGCAAGGAAGTCAGTAACATACCCGCCAGAGACTGTCACCTGCGGATCAAGCGTATAACTGCTCTGGTCATCGTAAGTTTTAATTTCCTGAGAAATCAGGTCTTTTGCGGCAATGCCAGCCCTGAAGTTATCGATTAACCACACGGCGCCAATGTCGAGGTTGAAGGCATTCTTGGAAGTTTTGCTCTGATCGTAGTCGCTCAGGTCAAAGTCTTTTACCGTCACCACCTCTTTGTATGTTCGCAGTTCCTGAATTTTGGGCGTAATCCCAATCGCTATCTGCTGGCCTTGCAGTGTAAACAGCTTCGCGACGGCCACACCATATTCCGAATAGCCAAAGGCCAGCATGTTAACGTAGGAATTCTGATAACGCGTTTCGACATCGGATGCCGTATTGCCGGTGTTGGCGGCGATAGTGGAATCCGCCAGAATTTCCGCATAGCCACGGGCAAAAAAGTTCAGCGACACCGCATTCATGGGTAGCGCAACAGCAATGCCTGCTCCACCGGAAACCGCAAAAGGTTTGTCATCCGCTAAATCATCAAGATAGCCGTTAAGCTGATTAATATTCTCCTGTGTCGCCGCGCCGACGCCTGCCGCTTCAAATTGATCGATGGAGCTTTGCAGATCATCAATGGTCGAAAGCGACTCATCCGAATCACGGACGTTCGCCCCCAGCGCAGGAACCAGCAACCCGACCGAGTCCCGGTCACGATACACCGCTGTCAGCGCCGGATTGTAGAAAGGCGCCAGTAAATAGTCTGAAGTTGTTACGCCGGTATTGCCCATCGCGTTACCACGAGCATCCGCAACGCCATTGGCAGCGTAAGCAGACAAAGGACAGATACCAAACATGATCACTGCTGAAAGATATTTATAATGATGCATTTCCTTATTCACCTCTATGAGTCAGGCTCATAAACAAGGTTAATACAGAAATTCAGATTTCACCGATTAATGGCAGGCATTCGCGGTCGTAAACGATGCCTGATTCACAATCGTTAGATAAGAGAGGTTTGTCCGCACACCAGACGCTCTTTGTCGGCTTTGGACAGTTGTTTGATGCGGTATTCCAGTTTGAGGGCGTCGCCTTTGCTCGGGCCGATTTCCTGTTGCCACGCCAGAGAAAGCGGGCCTTTGCCGCGCAGGGCTTTAGCACCCTGGCCTTTCTGGTGCTGGCTAAAGCGCCGTTCAACATCGGTAGTGATGCCACAATACAGCGCGTTACCTGACGTCCGAACCAGATAAACCCACCAGTTCGGACTGACAATTTCCGAGTTCATTCGAACCCGATTACAGCTTTTGTTCGATAAGAGCGCGCAGTTCTGCGACCTCTTCACGCAGCGCCGCCACTTCCTGCTCTAACGCTTCAAGCTGAGAGTTTGAAGGTTCGTGCTCAGAGAAGCTCGCCAAGCTGTCAAAATCAACGTCGCCAGAAAACAGATGCTGATAACGCGATTCACGTTTGCCCGGTTCACGCGGCAGTTTCACCACCAGAGAGCGGTTCGCCAGATCTTCCAGTACCGCTTCGGTTTCTTTCACATCGCTAAAGTTACACAGGCGGTTGGTACGAGTTCTCAACTCACCCGGCGTTTGCGCGCCGCGCAGCAGCAGGCAGCATACAATGCCAAGCTCTTTGTCGTTCAGTTTGAGATCGCCGAATTCAGTGTTACAGAAGCGATGCTGATATTTCGATGCACGGCTATTAAAACCACTTTCATCACTCACCAAACGGCGGGCAATCAGGCCTTCTACGGCATCCTGCACATCCGCTTCGGATAGCGATAGCACCGGTTCACGGTTACTTTTCTGGTTACAAGCGGTCGTCAGGCTGTTGAGCGTCAGCGGGTAGTGATCCGGAGTGGTAACTTCTTTTTCAATCAGGCAGCCAATAACGCGGGCCTCTAGCGGAGAAAGTTCGTAATTCATTGTCGTTTCCTTCTTTTATCGAGGCTGGCCTCGTGCTCCCATTCTTAATGTTCTGAAGTCAGTGAAAAGCGCACAATCCTGCCGTTTTCATCAATCATGACAACTTTAGAACGGTTTAATTCAATTTCTAGTAATTCAAGGCTTTGCCGTTCGCTGATGTAAGCTTGTCGTAGCTTGGGGCGAAGATCGGGCTCGGCTGGCAATGCTTCTTTCTTAGGAACAATAATTTCTGAGGGTTGCATGGTCGAATCATTGTTTCGTCATTAATTGGCCTCATGATATAGCGCAATTTCAGGCAAGTACAATCTCTGCGAATACCGAGTGACTATTTATTGGTCAAGGTGTTGTTAGGTTTGATCTAAAGGCTGTTATGAGTCTTGATGTTGTGTTTTAATCGTTGACAGTTGCATTCATTCTAGGAAAAGGGACCTATGAACAGCGTATTTGAAATCGTGAGTCTGGCTCGCCGTAAAAACAAACTAAAACGTGAACTTTTAGACAACGAGAAAAAAGTTCGTGATAACCGTAAGCGTGTTGATCTGCTGGAAAACCTGGTGGACTACATCAAACCTGACATGACTCAAGAAGAAATCATCGCGATCGTGAAAAACATGAAAGCGGACTACGAAGATCGTGTGGATGACCACATCATCAAGAGCGCAGAAATCTCAAAAGAGCGCCGTGAAATCAGCCGCCGTATTCGCGAACTGACTGAACAAGACAAACTGATGCACCAAGGCAAAAAATAAGCCTGACGCTTGAGTTTAAAACCCGCCCAATGGCGGGTTTTTTATTCCCGTCACACCTAGCAAACCCCAGTATTTTCATGGCCTCCAGACATACTCAATCACGTTTATATGTATCGATGTATAGTCTATGTGGTC
>ERZ1673961.763-NODE-763-length-10616-cov-6.742827_pt1 | contig 10616 bp, 6 predicted proteins | sample MGYA00580189_ERZ1673961 | MGnify/ENA primary metagenome ERZ1673961 (study PRJEB41334, sample SAMN05608105) | rock metagenome | biome: terrestrial subsurface; feature: shale formation; material: shale | place: USA: Pennsylvania ... | reverse complement strand
CGGCCTGTCACGCCGGGGGTCGCGGGTTCGAGTCCCGTCCGCTCCGCCACTTATTTAAGACCTCAGCAGCAATGCTGGGGTTTTTTGCTATCTGGGGAGTGGGTAAACCTCCACACTCTCCAGCCTCACTGAGCGCTTCGCTCTCCTCTTTCTCTCGCCCTTACGCTTTGTCGCTCTTAAGTGTTATTCCTAACGGCTAACTGATTGTTACCTATCTCAGGGTCTTACCCCTTTGCTTTGTTGTCATCGCGCCTCTGTTTGGCAGAGTTGGACCTGGCTTCTCCTGTTTGGCGTTGCTCAGGTAGAACCTTTTCACAGTAATTGCGGGCACTTCCCTTTGCTAATAAAGCGGGTCAGTGGAAGCTTACGCCCATCAGTTCACGTTGATTAGATTTATCTGGGCCGTAAAGCAGTACTCTCTTGATACGGGTTTCTGAGTGGTTAGGGGAGAGCAGAGATATAAAAAAGCCGATGCAGGGCATCGGCTTGGTAAGAGATAGATTCTTTATACTAAACGCGTTGAGCGACTTTGGCTTTCAGCGCCTGTTTATCGGTATCGGACAAGAACGCCAGTTCCAAGCCGTTTAATTGCGCCTGACGAATCTGCTCTTGGCTCAATCCGGCTTGAGGAGCAGCAACTTCATACTCGTATGGCAGCTCAATGCCCTCTACGGCAGGATCATCAGTATTTAGACAGGCGAGTACTCCATGCTCAAGAAAACGCTTGAGAGGGTGTAATGCCAAGCTTTCTACTGTACTGGTCTGAATGTTGGATGTCAGACATGACTCAATACCAATGCGGTGTTTCGCCAAATAATCCATCAGCTGCGGATCGTGAATCGCTTTCACGCCATGACCAATACGGGTCGCGCCTAAATCACGAATCGCTTGCCACATACTTTCCGGACCAGCCGCTTCTCCCGCATGAACAGTAATATGCAGGCCTGCATCGCGTACCTGTTTAAAATGGCTGACGAAACGATCGCCGGGCTGGCCGAGTTCATCCCCTGCAAGGTCGACGGCCACAATATGATCTTTCTGGCTCAGAATCGCGTCCAGTTCTTGCTGACAAGCGTCTGTGCCAAAAGTACGGCTCATGATGCCAATCAGGTTGGCTTGTACGCCAAAATCGCGCACGCCGGCTTTTACGCCGTCGACAACGGCTTCAACGACACCCGCTACAGGCAAGTTGTGTTTCATTGCCATGTAGTACGGTGAGAAGCGCAGCTCGGCGTAATCAATTTGCGCGTTGAGTGCATCTTCTACGTTTTCATACGCAACGCGGCGGCAAGCGTCCAGATCGCCCAGTACTGCCACACCCCAGTCTAGTTTAGACAGGAAAGCGACCAGTGAAGGTTCAGCTTCAACGATCTGTACGTGCGGAGTGAGATCCGCAACGGTGTAGGCTGGCAGAGCTACACCAAATTTTTGACCGAGGTCGAGAATGGTTTGAGTGCGAATGTTACCGTCAAGATGGCGGTGTAAATCAGTGAGTGGAATATTTTTCGTAATCATTATCGTCTACCAAGTCAAAATCTGCGCTAAGTATAAAAACCAAACCTTGCGGTGTCAGTAGTGAGAATGGCGAATCGAGTGCTATTTTGCTGATATTCTCTTCATGTTAACCAGATCTGTTGGCCATTCATGGTACGACATCGGTTTGTTGAACAAGAACCCCTGGCCTTGTGGGCAGTCAAGTTTGGCTAGCAATTCGGCCTGTTCAGGTGTTTCAATGCCTTCTGCAACGATGTTGACCTTAAAACTGTTGGCCAGATTGATGATGGTGGCTGCAATGCTGCTTTCATACTGTTCTTGCTTGAGTAGAGAAACGAAAGCACGATCGATCTTAAGGCAATCGAAAGGCAGCTTATACAGATAGGCGAGCGAGCTGTAGCCGGTCCCAAAGTCGTCAATCGCCAGACGGATCCCCAAGCGCTTGATGGAGTGCATGGTGTTTAAAATCACCGGGTCGTTATTGACGATACGGGATTCGGTAATTTCCAGCGTCAGATTGTTCGGTTGCATGCCCGTGACACGCAGCGTTTCTTCAAGCTGTGGCATGAATTCAGGATGGGAAAGCTGATTGACTGACAAATTAACGTGCATCTGGAAGTCTGCGGCCCATTTACCTTGCTCGATACCTTTCACGGTATCGCAGCATGCTTGTCGCAGGATTTGTTCGCCAATCGCGTTAATAAGCCCGCTTTCTTCTGCAATCGGGATGAAGTCCATGGGTGGTACTAAACCGTATTCTGGCGACAGCCAGCGCGCTAAGGCTTCTGCTCCCAACACTTCGCCGCTGTGCAGGTCAACTATTGGTTGATAGAACGGAACAAACTCGTGGTTTTCCAGCGCCAGCTTAATCTGCGTCACCATTTGGGTTCGCTTGCGAGAAACATCGGCCATCTCCGGCACATAGTAACTGAGACGGGTCGAGTCTTGCTTGGCGTTACTTAATGCGATGCTGCCGTTGCGCAGCCACACCGTCATGCTGGCAGGTTCAAGCCCATGAACAATACCCACCGATATGTTCACGGCGATGTTTTCATTCGGCATATTGAATGGCGTGGCGAACAGTTGCAGCAACTGTTGGGCAAACTGCTTGATGGCCGGAATGTCATCGCATTGAGGAAGATAGATGGCGAACTCATCACCACCGATACGGGCGATGTAGCTGTTGTCGTGACTGACGGTTTTCAGGCGTTGGGCGATGAGGACGAGCAGCTGATCGGCCTGGTGATGGCCAAGGCTGTCATTGATGTCTCTAAACTTATCGATGCCAATCAAGAACAGGCTGCCATGCAACGTTGGCAATTGGTTACAGCTGTCTATCATGCCTTCGCGACTGTAAACCTTGGTCAGCGAATCGTAGATGAGTTGCTCGCGCAGCGCTTTAAATGACGCTTTAAGGTTGTTCGCCATTTCCGTAAAGGCAAACACCATCATACTGGTTTCGTAGATCTTGCCCGGTTTGGGCATTGGGCTATCCCAATCTCCCTGCGCCAGATGTTTTGCTGCCGCCGCGGTAGAGGTAATGGGCGCCGTGATGCGGTTAAAGGTGATAAAGCCGATGCCAATCCCAAACAGGCTGACGATCAGGCCCAGCAACCAGCTGTTGCGCTGGTTTTGCGGCAGAGAGCCTAGAAGGTCTGCTTCGGAGATCGTGACATTGATGTACCACTTGAGCCCATGTTCGTCCTCGACCGACGTCACTTGGTTGAAATAGCGCGCGCCATCGACCTCGGTACTGAACACCTCTTTCGGCAGGGTATGCGCGCTTTGCAGAACGCGGGAAATCTCGATGGCACTGGCTTTCAACACCGGATTCGGGGTTTCCTGAGTGGTGAGTCGATCGCCTTTGGGTGAATACTCGGTGCCCCATGAGACAACTCCCGTTGGCGCTGAATGTGCGATCAGGCGCTGGGTTTCGTCAAAGATATACACGTCGGCATTGGTTTCACGTTTCAGCACGTGGAGAAAGGTGTTAAAGGTGCTGATTTTGACGTCGGTGACCATGACGCCGACAAACTGGGTTTGTTGCATCACTGGTGTCAGAGCAGATAACGTGATGTCCTGGCGCTCGTCCATGTTGGTATACACCGATGACCACATCGGATGCGGGTTCGTTGCCACTGGCGTATAGAAGGGACGAGTACGGGGATCGTATCCGGCTATCACGGAACGGATTTCATCGCTGACTGAATCGCCATGGTAAATCGTGAGCTGCTGCTTTGTGCGGCTGTCTTTGAGCATCAGCGTGAAGCTCTGATTGTCTTCCTTGCGAAAGCCGACAAATTCGCCGTTGATGCCAGCAAAACTCATCACATCGATTTGAGAAATCGGGCGGTACAGGTCGCTGAAGCCGGAAATCAGAAATTGTTCGATCTGCTGTGAGTCATTGGGCTGATACAGATGGTGAAAGCCGATGCCGTGGCTCATGCTCTGATTGGCACGAAACGGTTCATCGAGAAAGGCGTGTAAGCGTTGGTCAACGTTGTGTGTCAGGAAGGTGAGCTGTTTGCGGCTCACATCCTGCACCATCTGTTCGTAGCTGTATTTCTGAACCGCTCCAATGACACCAATCGTCACCAGAATAATGATCACGAAAGGGAATAACACAGCGGTTTTCAAAGTCATCTGTTGTCTGAACGGCATATCCTGATTCTGCAATAATGGCCTGTGATTCGGGGCATTGGCAGTGGAGACAACAAAAGTCCGTTAATACAACTCTTTCAATTTACGTGTGAGTGTATTGCGTCCCCAGCCTAATACTTTTGCGGCATCCTGCTTATGGCCATTGGTATGGTTGAGCGCTGCTTCTAAAAGTATACGTTCAAACTCCGGGAGTGCGTAAGACAGTATCTCAGTTTCTCCTGAAGCGAGAGCGGATTTCGCCCAGGACTCCAGCTGTTTCTGCCAACTGACATCACTGTCGAAATCGACGTTTTTCTTCTCGGCCAGCAACTCTGAAGGCAGGTCGCTCGGCAGTACCTCTGTCCCACTCGCCATTACGGTCAGCCAGCGGCACATGTTTTCCAACTGGCGAACGTTACCTGGCCAGTCGAGGCGATTAAGAATCTCGATGGTCTTAGGATGCAGGGTTTTCATCTCCACGCCTAACTCTTTTGCGGCCAAAGCGAGGAAATGTTTAGTTAATTTATCAATATCCTGACGCCGCTCACGCAATGACGGGATCTGGATTCGAATCACGTTGAGGCGGTGAAACAAGTCTTCACGAAACTTGCCCTGATGCACCAGCTTCTCAAGATTCTGGTGTGTGGCCGCGACAATACGTACATCCACCTTGATCGCAGAGTGACCGCCGACGCGATAAAATTGCCCATCGGCCAGTACGCGCAGCAAGCGCGTCTGAATATCTAAAGGCATATCACCGATTTCGTCGAGAAACAGAGTGCCGCCGTTGGCCTGCTCAAAACGTCCCTGACGCACATTGTTCGCGCCGGTAAAGGCACCTTTTTCGTGACCAAATAGCTCTGATTCGATCAAGTCTTTCGGAATGGCCGCCATGTTAAGTGCGATAAAGGGTTTCTGTGCGCGTGGGCTGTGACGATGCAGTGCATGAGCCACCAGTTCTTTACCGGTACCGGATTCACCATTGATCAGCACTGAAATCGACGAGCGGGACAAACGGCCAATGGCGCGAAACACTTCCTGCATCGCCGGCGCTTCGCCGATGATTTCCGGAGCATCATAGGTTGGGGTCAGGCGTTGTGACTGCTCTTTACGCTGCTCCTGGCCGTGGGCGATAGCACGTTCGACCAGCGTCAGGGTTTCATCCACATCAAACGGTTTAGGCAGATATTCGAATGCCCCCTTCTGGTAAGCGTTGACGGCAGCATCCAGATCGGAGTGCGCGGTCATGATGATCACGGGCAGTTCTGGTGAACGTGAGTGCACTTGATGGAGCAACTCAATGCCGTCAATTCCGGGCATGCGAATATCGGACACCAGCACGTCAGGCGTTTCTCTTTCGAGTGCCATTAACACACTTTCGGCATCGGAAAATGTTTCGCACTTGATGTTGGCTGATGATAGGGTTTTCTCCATCACCCAGCGAATCGAGCTGTCGTCATCGACAACCCATACGTATCCTTTACTCATAGTTTGGTTCCTCAACAGCAGCCCCCATTCTCATGGTGAGAATGGTCACGTCGTTCAAATCGGTAAATAAATCGTAAATGTTGTTCTTCCTGGCCAGCTTTCTACGTCTATTTTTCCATTGTGCTGGTCTATCAGGTTTTGCGAAATGGATAAGCCGAGCCCGGTTCCGCCCTCACGGCCGCTGACCATGGGGTAGAACAAGGTGTCCTGCAGTTCTAGCGGAATGCCCGGACCGTTATCAATAATTTCGATTCTGGCCACCAACTTATGTCGCTGGCCGTGAATATTGGCTTGGTGCACTGTTCTGGTGCGCAGAGTAATCACGCCGTGTGGCTGGTTGGCGAGAATCTGCGCTGCGTTACTGACAATGTTCAATAGCGCCTGCTCAATCTGGTAGGTGTCCATCATGATGTTGGGCAGGCTAGGATCGTAATCACGTTCAATATGCAGATCGGCACTGCCTTCCAGTTCGACCAACTGGCGTACTTTTTCCAGAATCAGGTGCAAATTTTCGGAGGTTTTTTTACCCGGTTTTTGCGGCCCCAGCAGGCGATCGACCAGAGCGCGCAGGCGATCGGCTTGCTCGATAATGATTTGGGTGTATTCGGTCAGGCTCTGGTCGGGCAGCATGCGTTCAAGTAACTGAGCTGCGCCGCGCAGGCCTCCGAGCGGATTCTTGATTTCATGAGCCAGGCCACGCACCAACAGCTTAGCGGCTTGTTGCTGTGCATGCTGGTTGAGTTCCTGAGTCAGACGGCGCTGCTGGCCTATCTTGCGCATTTCAACCAGCAACATCAGTTCTTTCTGCCACGACAGCGGGCTGACGGTAACTTCCAGCATCAGCGGCTTGCCATCCACCACAAACGTCACGTCGCTGTCGGTGATGCTTTGTCCGCTCTGTAGCGGTTGGGAGAGCAACGCCAGATCCATCGAAGCGTGTTGAATCAGCTTGGAGAGCGGTTGATTAATGATGCGTTTGGCACTTTGTGAGAACAACTGCTCGGCGGCGGGATTGGCATAACGCACACACAGGGTCTCATCCAGCATTAAAGTGGCGGTCACAACGTTGTTCAGTATCGTTTCGCTTAGCTCTGTGCTCACAGGTTCGTCCTTGTCCGTGTTCCAAAATGATGCAATGCACAATATTGGTGCGTTGATTTTGTCAAGTATGGCGCAACGGAGCACAAAGAAAAAGTCAGAGACTGTTGGAAATCGAGCTATTTAGTGCAGATCTTGCCTAATTCACGGACGCTCGATGTAAATGCACCGTTACAAATAGAGAAGATGCAATAACCTTGCCGTTTCCAAACGCCTGAATTGAAAAGGTATGCGACCCGCGTTCAATATTTTTCAGCTCCCACACCGTTTTGGTGCTGGGCGCACCATAAGGTTTGCCATCCATGACGAGCTGCAGGTGTTCGGAGACGTCAAGTGAGCGGTTCAGCTCGGCCGCGACGGTGATTTTCCCCTGATTATTGCGTATGGTTTGGTCTGGCTGGGGAGATGTCAGGTGGATTTGTAACGCGACAGGCGCTGCTTTGTTCGCTTTCGGTGCAGGCAGGTCAATAGGTTGCGCGGCTTCGTAGCTGGGTTCTGGCGCAGATGCGTCATAATCGGGCAACTGAAGAGTCTGAGCTTGTGTATCGGCCGGAGCATCACTGAAGTGAACAACGCCATGTTCATCTTCCCATGTGTAAACGCTTTGTGCGTAAAGCCATTGGGGCACAATGAGCAGCAACGATAAGCATAAACCTGAAAAACGTTTCATCTTCCACCTCACGAGGTTGTGGGTTCGCCAAGACGCGGAGTCACTGGTTCGATACTGAGTATGTAACGTTCATGTTAAGTGGCTTCCTCACGGGCCCAAATACGAAAAAGGCCCGCCTGCGAGGCGAGCCTGATTTTCGTGTGTAACCTGCGTTACACTTACAAAGAATAAGACTTATACAGAGTAGTACAGTTCGAATTCTAGTGGGTGTACTGCAACGTTCACGCGCTCTACATCTTTCGTTTTCAGTTCGATGTAAGAGTTGATGAAATCATCAGAGAATACGCCGCCTGCAGTCAGGAACTCGCGGTCATCGCTCAGGCACTGCAGCGCTTGTTGCAGTGATTCAGCAACTTTTGGAATCTCTGCCGCTTCTTCAGCTGGAAGATCGTACAGGTCTTTATCCATTGCTTCGCCTGGGTGGATCTTGTTCTTAATACCGTCAAGACCAGCCATCAGCATTGCTGCAAACGCCAAGTATGGGTTCGCTGCTGGATCTGGGAAGCGAACTTCGATACGACGTGCTTTAGGGCTTGGTACCACTGGGATACGGATAGACGCTGAACGGTTACGTGCAGAGTAAGCCAGCATGACAGGCGCTTCGTAGTGTGGAACCAGACGCTTGTATGAGTTGGTCGATGGGTTAGTCAGTGCGTTCAGTGCACGTGCGTGCTTGATGATACCACCGATGTAGTAGATCGCCATTTCAGACAGGCCGCCGTACTTGTCGCCAGCGAACAGGTTAACGCCGTCTTTCGCCAGAGATTGGTGTACGTGCATACCAGAACCGTTGTCGCCAACCAGTGGTTTAGGCATGAAAGTCGCTGTTTTGCCGAATGCGTGAGCAACGTTATGAACAACGTACTTGTAGATTTGGATTTCGTCCGCTTTGCTGGTCAGTGTGTTGAAACGTGTTGCGATTTCGTTCTGACCTGCAGTTGCTACTTCGTGGTGGTGTGCTTCAACAACCAGACCCATTTCTTCCATGATCAGACACATTGCTGAACGGATGTCTTGAGATGAGTCAACTGGCGCTACTGGGAAGTAACCGCCTTTCACACCTGGACGGTGACCTTTGTTACCGTCTTCGTAGTCAGTACCTGTGTTCCAAGCTGCTTCTACGTCATCGATCTTGAAGAAAGAACCTGACATGTCAGTAGAGAATTTCACGTCGTCAAACAGGAAGAATTCTGGCTCTGGACCTACCAGAACAGTATCTGCGATTCCAGTAGAACGCATGTACTCTTCCGCGCGTTTTGCGATAGAACGTGGGTCACGGTCGTAGCCTTGCATTGTTGCAGGCTCAAGAATGTCACAACGGATGTTCAGCGTTGCGTCTTCTGTGAATGGGTCAAGCACAGCTGATGATGCATCTGGCATCATTACCATGTCTGATTCGTTGATACCTTTCCAGCCAGCAACTGATGAACCATCGAACATTTTACCTTCTTCGAAGAAGTCTGCGTCGATTTGGTGAGCAGGAATTGAGATGTGCTGCTCTTTACCTTTTGTGTCTGTGAAGCGTAGGTCAACAAACTTAACTTCGTTTTCTTGGATCAGCGATAGTACGTTTTCTACTGACATCTTGGATAACCTCCAGTGTTAATAAAGCGGTTTGGGCTCGAATCAAAGTGAAACCAGCATTGATTAATGTCTGAACTACTACTTAATCTGTGCTGAATTCATATTAGCTAGAATCGTGCCAATTTCTTAAGTCCTATAAATTCAATGCTTTGCATAAGCTTGGCTCTTTTTGGTGCTTTTCGTTGCACCAATAAGATCCCTTATTGCACCTTGTTGGTGCGTTATCGGTTTCACTGCACCAATATCTATCAAAGCGAACACTATTCAGCCGATAATTTGTAGGGTTGTCAATTGGCATTTCTGTCCAGTATGCCGCGGTTTGTTTTAAATCAATTTGACGGCTAGGCTCTAAAGGAGCGAAATTCAGCGTGACAGATCACATATTCCTAGGTTTTTCGCCAAAATCTGGTACATTATTGGCCGTTTTTTGAACCAAACTCAGGTACCGGTTTTGCCTACGCGCGGAAGCGGACCATTTTGTGTAATTAAGTGAAGCAAAACTCCATGGCTACTCCACAGATTGAAAAATTAAGAAACATCGCGATCATCGCGCACGTTGACCACGGCAAAACGACCCTGGTGGATAAACTACTCCAGCAATCAGGCACGTTAGAGTCGCGCGGTGATGTTGAAGAGCGAGTCATGGACTCGAACGACATTGAAAAAGAGCGCGGCATTACCATCCTGGCGAAGAACACCGCTATCAACTGGAACGACTACCGTATCAACATCGTAGACACTCCGGGACACGCGGATTTCGGTGGTGAAGTTGAACGTATCATGTCAATGGTTGACTGTGTTTGTCTGATCGTTGATGCGGTTGACGGCCCAATGCCACAAACTCGTTTCGTAACCCAAAAAGCGTTTGCTCACGGTCTGAAACCAATTGTTGTTATCAACAAAATCGACCGCCCTGGCGCGCGTCCTGACTGGGTAATGGATCAGGTATTTGACCTGTTCGACAACCTAGGTGCAACGGATGAACAGCTGGACTTCCAAGTGGTTTACGCATCAGCTCTGAACGGCTGGGCAACGTTGGAAGAAGGCGAAACTGGCGAAAACATGGAACCGCTGTTCCAAGCCATCGTTGATAACGTAGAGCCTCCTCAAGTTGACCTTGAAGGTCCGCTGCAAATGCAAATTTCTCAGCTGGACTACAGTTCATACGTTGGTGTTATCGGTGTTGGCCGTGTGACTCGCGGTACGGTAAAACCAAACCAGCAAGTGACCGTTGTGAGCGCTGATGGCAAAAAACGTAACGGCAAAGTTGGTACTGTTCTGGGTTACCTGGGGCTGCAACGTTCTGAAACAGAACAAGCGACTGCGGGCGACATCGTTGCGATCACCGGTCTTGGCGAACTGAAAATTTCAGACACCATCTGTGACGTGAACTGCATCGAAGCGCTGCCACCACTGAGCGTTGACGAACCAACGGTAACCATGACTTTCCAGGTAAACACTTCTCCGTTCGCGGGTAAAGAAGGTAAGTTCGTGACTTCACGTAACATCCTTGAGCGTCTGGAAAAAGAACTGGTTCACAACGTTGCACTACGTGTTGAGCAAACGGACGATCCAGATAAATTCCGCGTATCAGGCCGTGGTGAACTTCACCTGTCTATCCTGATCGAAAACATGCGTCGTG
>ERZ1673961.762-NODE-762-length-10626-cov-4.038312_pt1 | contig 10626 bp, 9 predicted proteins | sample MGYA00580189_ERZ1673961 | MGnify/ENA primary metagenome ERZ1673961 (study PRJEB41334, sample SAMN05608105) | rock metagenome | biome: terrestrial subsurface; feature: shale formation; material: shale | place: USA: Pennsylvania ... | reverse complement strand
CATTCCTTGATGAGCGTTTACTAATTCAAACGCTGCACAAGCAAAATGAAGAGACAACATGAACAGTGAATTGAGAAAATCTGCCGTTAGCGAAAAAGAGAATACCAAGTCAGAGAATCTAACAGGGTATTTGATCGAGGCAATTGTTGAAGGACAAATTGCACCAGGCAGTAAGATATCAGAACCAGAGCTGGCAAAACGCTTCGAAGTGAGTCGTGGGCCTCTGCGTGAAGCAATAATGCGCGTAGAAGGTTTAGGCTTAATCGAACGTATTCCACATGTGGGCGCTCGTGTTATTCAATTCTCTTCTGAAAAACTATTAGAACTATATGCAGTACGTGAGGCATTAGAAGGAATGGCTGCGCGCCTAGCTGTGCGTAACATTACTGAAATCGAAATTGCTGGATTGGAAACCTTATTGTCGACACATTCTGCTCATATTGATCAAGTTGATGGGGCATCTTACTTTCACCAGCAAGGCGATTTCGATTTTCACTACCGAATTATTAAGGCAAGCCGCAATAGCCAACTCATCTCATTGTTATGTGACGAGTTGTATCACTTGTTACGCATGTACCGTTATCAATCACCACGTTCACAGTCTCGTCCTGTTGAAGCCTTGGAAGAACACAAATTTATCCTGCAAGCCATTCGTAACCGAGACGAAGAGCTGGCGGAAATACTGATGCGTCGCCACATATCTGGAAGTCGACGTTTAATAGAACAACAAATAAAACACTCAAAGGATTTGGATTCATAGCAAGGCGACAAGTGAATGAGACTCCATGAGTATAGATAACTATGTGATTGGAGCGAATGAATGCAGCTAACGTAGCTATGGATTCAAATATGAAGAGTGAAAGGTTAAGGAGAATCAAATGAGCTTAAGCCCTGGTGCGAAATTTAGACTCGCAGTTAAGACTAACGTTCCGCTACAAGTCGTTGGCACGATTAACCCTTACTGCGCAATGATGGCAAAAAAGCTGGGTCATCAGGCGATATACCTATCCGGTGGAGGTATTGCGAATGCTTCATATGGTTTACCAGACCTTGGGATTACAACCCTTAATGACGTTCTTGTGGACGTTGACCGTATTACTAACGCGTGCGATTTACCTTTGCTTGTGGACATCGATACTGGTTTTGGCGGTGCTTTCAATATCGGCAGAACGATTAAAGCGATGGAAAAAGCCGGTGCTGCCGCAGTGCACATGGAAGATCAGGTAGCGCAGAAACGTTGTGGTCATCGTCCAAACAAAGCCATCGTACCGATGCGCTTGCAGTAGAAGGTATGGACAGTGCAATTGAGCGTGCAATTGCGTGTGTAGAAGCCGGTGCTGACATGATCTTCCCAGAAGCGATGACCGAACTACAACAGTACGAACAATTCTCGACTGCGCTTCATTCTGCAACAGGCAAACATGTTCCAATTCTGGCTAATATCACCGAGTTTGGGCAAACGCCGTTATACAACTGTGAAGAGCTAGCCAAGTCGAAAGTGGATATGGTGCTTTACCCGTTAAGTGCATTCCGTGCAATGAACAAAGCTGCAGAGATGGTGTATAGCCACATTCTGGAAAACGGCAATCAGGAAGCGCTGCTCGACAATATGCAAACACGTAAAGAGCTTTATGAGTATCTGGATTACCACAGCTACGAAAACACATTAGATAAATTATTTAGTAAAAATTCCTAACGCAACGCATAGGCGTTGTGAGCCGGGAAGCCCAAGAAAAAACAACAATAAATAGTGATCGAATGAGATGGATGAAGCGTTTAGTCAACCTTCAGTCCAAATTTAAACTAACAATCCAATAACGTGAAACTGCTGAGCTATAGCATCAATATTTAAGTGACCTCAAGATTCAAAATTCATCTTGAAGTTACTTGAGTATAAAAGGTGGGCACAAAGAGGCCGGTTCTATAAGAATCCAAAGCGAAGCAACAAAAGGAGTTCAACATGCCTCAATCCCCTAAAGGAGAGCTAGGCGGAGCTGGCCTACGCGGTCAAAGTGCTGGAAGCACCGCTTTATGTACTGTTGGTAAAACAGGTACGGGTCTAACTTACCGTGGTTATGACATTACGGATTTGGCGAATCATGCTCAATTTGAAGAGGTAGCGCATCTGCTACTTGTTGGTCACCTACCTAATCAGGCGGAGCTTGACCAATACAAAACGCGTCTGATTGGCTTACGTGGTTTACCGAAAGCGCTTAAAGACGCATTAGAGCTGATTCCGGCAGATGCACACCCAATGGATGTGATGCGCACGGGTTGCTCTATGCTGGGTAACCTGGAAGCAGAGCAAGATTTCTCAGAGCAACTCGCAGCAACGGAACGTATGCTCGCTTTATTCCCCGCCATCATTTGCTACTGGTATCGCTTCAGCCATGATGGCGTTCGTATTGATACAGAAGATCGTAGTGAAGATTCTATCGGCGGGTATTTCTTGAAAATGCTGACGGATGAAGCACCAAGCGATCTGTTCAAACAGGTTATGCATACCTCGCTTATCGTATACGCAGAACACGAGTTCAATGCATCAACCTTTACCGCACGTGTATGTGCTTCGACGCTTTCAGACTTACATTCCTGTATCACGGCGGCGATTGGTACGCTGCGTGGCCCTCTTCATGGTGGTGCTAACGAAGCGGCGATGGAGATGATCGAGAACTGGCAAACACCAGACGAAGCTGAGCAAAATATTATGCGCATGCTGGAGAACAAAGACAAAATTATGGGCTTTGGCCACGCAATCTACCGTGAAAGCGACCCGCGAAATGCACTGATTAAGCGTTGGTCTAAAGAGTTGGCTGAGTTTGTTGGTGACAAACAACTTTACCCAGTATCAGAACGAGTTGAAGCGGTAATGAAGCGTGAAAAAGGATTGTTCTGTAACGCAGACTTCTTCCACGCTTCGGCTTATCACTTCATGGGTATCCCAACTAAACTATTCACTCCTATCTTTGTTATGAGTCGTCTGACTGGATGGGCTGCACACGTTTACGAGCAACGAGCGAATAACCGTATTATTCGCCCAAGTGCAGACTACACAGGCCCAGATCATCAAGAGTGGGTACCAATCGAAAAACGTAGTTAACAGCTTAAAAGGCGCTGCGTTAAAAAATAAAAGCGCCTCAATTTATACACTATGTCACTCCCAACTATTTGGATTTGTAGGTAACACGCCTACAAATTTAAATAGGAAGGAGTGCGAAGGAAGAAGCGATGAATAATGCCTACAAGAAAACGCTTCCGGGAAGCCAGATTAGTTATTTTGACACTCGTGAAGCCGTAAACCAGATTTCTCCTAATGCTTACGAAAAGTTGCCATACACTTCGCGTGTACTCGCCGAAAACTTAGTCCGTCGTTGTGATCCTGCAACGCTGGAAGACTCTCTTAAGCAAATTATTGAACGTAAACGCGACTTAGATTTTCCCTGGTATCCAGCCCGCGTGGTTTGTCATGACATTCTTGGTCAAACAGCTTTAGTTGATTTAGCTGGCTTGCGTGATGCGATTGCCGAGCAGGGCGGTGATCCTGCTAAAGTAAACCCCGTAGTTGAAACCCAACTCATTGTTGACCACTCTCTAGCGGTTGAACATGCGGGTTTTGACAGCGAAGCGTTCGACAAAAACCGTGCAATTGAAGAACGTCGTAACGAAGACCGATTCCATTTTATTGAATGGTGTAAGACAGCGTTTGAAAATGTCAGCGTTATCCCAGCGGGTAACGGCATAATGCACCAGATCAACCTTGAAAAAATGTCGCCGGTAATTCAGCTCAAAGACGGCGTTGCATTCCCCGATACCTGTGTCGGTACAGACAGTCATACACCACACGTTGATTCCTTAGGCGTTATTGCTATCGGTGTTGGTGGCTTGGAAGCAGAAACGGTTATGTTGGGTCGACCTTCAATGATGCGCTTACCAGATATTGTTGGTGTGAAACTGACGGGTAAACGTAACCCAGGCATTACTGCGACCGATATTGTGTTGGCGATTACCGAGTTTTTGCGTAATCAGAAAGTGGTTTCATGTTACTTAGAGTTTTATGGTGAAGGTGCGAAAGAACTTACCATTGGTGACCGTGCGACGATTTCCAATATGACGCCTGAATATGGTGCCAGCGCAGGGATGTTCTACATCGATGAGCAAACCATTAATTATCTGAAACTGACTGGGCGTGATGCTGAGCAAGTGGCGTTAGTCGAACAATATGCCAAAGAGACCGGTTTATGGGCAGACAGCCTTGAAAATGCAGAGTACGAACGCGTTCTAGAGTTTGATTTGTCCACCGTAGAGCGCAACCTCGCAGGCCCATCAAATCCACATCGTCGCTTACCAACTTCTGAACTTGCGTCTCGCGGTATCGCGGGCAAATGGGAGCAAGTGGAAGGTGAAATGCCAGACGGTGCCGTCATCATCGCTGCCATTACTTCATGTACTAACACCAGTAATCCACGTAACGTTGTTGCTGCGGGTCTATTAGCGAAAAAAGCCAATGAACTTGGTTTGGTACGTAAGCCGTGGGTGAAAACCTCATTTGCACCGGGTTCAAAGGTGGCGAAACTCTATCTTGAAGAAGCCAATTTGCTACCCGAACTTGAACAACTGGGTTTTGGCATTGTTGGGTACGCTTGTACTACTTGTAATGGTATGAGTGGTGCGTTGGATCCAACGATCCAGCAAGAGATCATCGATCGTGACCTGTACGCTACCGCGGTATTGTCTGGTAACCGTAACTTTGATGGTCGTATCCATCCATATGCGAAACAGGCATTCCTTGCCTCACCGCCACTGGTGGTTGCTTATGCATTGGCGGGTACCATTCGCTTTGATATTGAACGTGATGCTTTAGGTCACGATGCGAACGGTAATCCAATTTATCTCAACGACGTGTGGCCAAATGACGAAGAAATCGATCAAGTTGTAAGCCAACACGTTAAGCCTCAACAGTTTAACCAAGTTTATATTCAGATGTTTAAACTGGATGATGCAGAGAAGAGCAGTAGCCCGCTTTATGACTGGCGACCAATGAGTACCTATATTCGTCGTCCTCCATATTGGGAAGGGGCGCTAGCGGGTGAACGCACGTTGAAAAGTATGCGTCCTCTGGCAGTGTTGGGTGACAACATTACCACTGATCACTTGTCACCATCGAATGCGATTCTGGCTTCCAGTGCAGCAGGTGAGTACCTGACTAAAATGAATGTTCCAGAAGAAGATTTTAACTCTTACGCGACGCATCGTGGTGATCACTTAACCGCGCAGCGTGCAACGTTTGCCAATCCAAAACTGTTTAACGAAATGGTCAAAGAGAACGGTGAAGTGGTTCAGGGTTCACTGGCACGAATCGAGCCGGAAGGCAAAGTCACCCGCATGTGGGAAGCGATTGAAACCTACATGGAGCGTAAACAGCCGTTGATTATCGTTGCGGGTGCAGACTACGGGCAAGGCTCTTCTCGTGACTGGGCAGCAAAAGGGGTTAGATTAGCCGGTGTTGAAGCGATTGTCGCTGAAGGTTTCGAACGTATTCACCGAACCAATCTTGTCGGCATGGGTGTTCTGCCTTTGCAGTTCAAAGATGGCGTAAATCGTAACACCTTAGAGTTGGATGGTACTGAGCTCTATGACGTAGTCGGTGAGATTAAACCGGGCGTCGATTTAGCATTAGTGATTACCCGTAGCAATGGCGAGAAGATCGATGTGGCTGTGACCTGTCGTTTAGACACTGCCGACGAAGTGAACGTGTATAACGCGGGCGGTGTTCTGCAACGCTTTGCTCAAGATTTCTTGGCGCAGTAGGGGGTAGATAATGGCTTCTCAAATAAAAGTGCCGGCTACCTACATGCGAGGCGGAACCAGTAAAGGCGTGTTTTTCAAACTGGACGACTTACCGGAAGCTGCCCAAGTTGCGGGGGAAGCACGCGATAAGTTGTTAATGCGCGTGATTGGTAGCCCAGATCCTTACGCTAAACAGATTGATGGTATGGGCGGAGCAACGTCCAGTACCAGTAAAACAGTCATCGTATCGAAAAGCAGCAAGCCAAATCACGACGTCGACTATCTGTTTGGTCAGGTATCGATTGATAGTCCATTTGTTGATTGGAGTGGTAATTGTGGAAATTTGTCCGCAGCTATTGGGCCCTTTGCGATACACGCGGGCTTAATACCCGAATCACGTATCCCTGAAAACGGTATTGTTGAGGTTCGCGTATGGCAGGTCAATATCAGCAAAACCATCGTTGTCCACGTACCTATCGTTGACGGGCTGGTTCAGGAAACCGGTGATTTTGAACTTGATGGCGTCACTTTCCCCGCGGCTGAAATACAAGTTGATTTTATGGATCCTGCGGACGGTGAAGGTTCGATGTTCCCAACCGGAAACTTAGTCGATGATTTAGAAGTACCTGAAGTGGGGACATTAAATGTCACTATGATCAACGCTGGTATCCCGACCATCTTTGTTGATGCAGCAGCTATCGGTTACCAAGGTACAGAGTTGCAAGAAGACATCAACAACGATGAAAACGCGCTAGCGATGTTTGAAAAAATTCGAGCTCATGGTGCGTTAAAAATGGGATTAATCCAAGATTTGGCAGAGGCGAAACAGCGCCAACACACGCCTAAGGTTGCGTTTGTCGCTAAGCCGAAAACTTATCAATCATCAAGTGGTAAATCCGTTCTAGAGTCAGATATTGATGTACTGGTCAGAGCGCTCTCTATGGGGAAACTGCATCACGCAATGATGGGAACCGCTGCGGTCTCTATTGCTGCGGCGGCATGTGTCCCTGGCACCTTGGTTAACTTGGCCGCAGGTGGTGGAGAAAAAGAATCTGTAACTTTTGGTCACCCATCCGGAACATTAAAAGTGGGGGCAAAAGCGAATGTGACTGAGCAAAACAGCTGGAAAGTAGAAAAAGCGGTAATGAGTCGCAGTGCACGAGTGTTGATGGAAGGTTGGGTCAGAGTCCCGGCACAAACCATGGATGCTCGCTGAGCCAGAACGCTATTAGTCTTAGAATAATGGGAGAAGCACAATGTCTGCATATTTGAAGGAATATCAATGGGCAAAAGAGCAACCGGAAGCGTTCTGGCATGCTCAGGCTCAGAAAATTGATTGGTTTGAGTTTCCTCAAACCATATTAAAAAAAGACGAAAATGGGATAGAGCGTTGGTACCCAGATGGTTTATTGAATACGTCCTGGCTGGCCTTAGATTACCACTGTGAGCAAGGACGGGGCGACCAAACCGCTTTAATTTATGACTCACCAGTCACAGGCAAAAAGCAACGTTACAGTTATTATGCATTGCGTGACACTGTAGCGCGCGTTGCTGGTATGCTCGCCGATCAGGGCGTTACTAAAGGCGATCGCGTCATTATCTATATGCCGATGATTCCTGAATCGGCGATGGCAATGCTGGCTTGCGCACGTTTAGGCGCAATTCACTCTGTGGTTTTTGGCGGTTTTGCACCAAATGAACTGGCGGTTCGTATTGAGGATGCCGAGCCAAAAGTGATTATGACAGCTTCTTGCGGCATTGAAATTAGCAAGGTGATTCCATACAAACCGATGGTCGATAAAGCCATTATGGATAGCCGTTGGAAGCCAGAAAAGGTACTGGTTTTCCAGCGTCAGGAATGTTTAGCCGATCTTGACAATGAACGTGATTTAGACTGGAGTGCTCAATACGAAAAAGCCTTACCACACGCTTGTGTTCCTGTACTCGCCACAGATCCGCTTTATATTCTCTATACCTCGGGTACGACTGGTAAACCCAAAGGGGTGGTTCGCCGTCGCCATGAAGTACTCAATGAGCTGTATCTACGATATGCCTCAAGACGGCGTGTTCTGGGCGGCGTCTGATGTGGGCTGGGTAGTAGGGCACTCATACATTGTTTATGCGCCGTTAATTCATGGTTGCACGACAGTGTTGTATGAAGGCAAGCCGGTAAGAACTCCAGATCCGGGCGCATTCTGGCGCGTGTGTCAAGAGTACAAAGTTACGGCACTTTTCTCTGCACCGACAGCTTTCCGCGCGATTAAGAAAGAAGATCCGAATGGTGATTGCTTAAACGATTACAACCTGAGTAACCTTAAAACCATCTTTATGGCTGGCGAACGCTTAGATCCGCCAACATTGGAATGGGTACAGGAACAGACCAATAAACCCGTTATTGACCACTGGTGGCAGACGGAAACGGGCTGGGCAATTGCAGGGAATCCGACAGGCATTGAATTGATGCCGATTAAAGCGGGTTCGGCGACGAAACCGATACCAGGCTATCAGGTTGAAATCCTTAATGAGGTTGGGGAAGTACTACCACCAAACCAACAAGGTTTCGTTGCGCTAAAACGACCTTTACCACCAAGCTGTTTGCCAACAGTTTGGCGTAATCATGACCGCTTTGAAACGGGCTACCTTTCACAGTTCCCGGATTACTATGTCTCAGGTGATGGCGGCTATCTGGATGAAGACGGGTACCTGTTCATCATGGGGCGTATTGATGACGTGATTAACGTGGCAGGACACCGACTATCGACCGGAGAAATGGAAGAGATCGTTGGTGCTCACCCTGCAGTGGCAGAGTGTGCTGTAGTCGGTGTGCACGATGAGCTTAAAGGCCAGTTGCCATTAGGGCTTGTTGTTCTGAAGGACGGAGTCAAAGTCGATTTAGACTCGTTGGAAGCCGAGCTTGTTAGCAGTGTACGCAGTCATATCGGAGCGGTGGCGTGTTTTAAACATGCGCTGATTGTAGAACGCTTACCGAAAACCCGTTCAGGTAAGATCCTGCGACGTATCATCCGTCAGATAGCAGATGGGGAAAGTTACACTGTCCCTTCTACTATTGATGACCCAACCAGTTTGAACGAGCTAGAGAAGGTACTACACGTTTAAAAACTGAACCACTTCTGTTTATAGATTTCCACTTCTAAGTTCATGGCGAACTTTTGTGCTCCGCTTGCGGGGCACTTTTTTTATTTGCCTTTGAAAAAATTTACATTTTGAAACACTCAGAAAAAACAGATAGTTAATCCACAATCTATCAATGTGTTGAATTTGTAGGCTTTACATATAATAAGTAATGCTTACTATATGTAGCATCTTGTTACATCTACCGAAACATAACCAATTAGGGGTCCGCTTGGAAAACGGAAATTATCCCACGCTAAGACTGTTTTTTGTACAATGTGGTGTCGACTGTGCGTAATGAGCGGTATTTTCCGGATCCCAGCTTAAGATTGTTACGCCAGACGTAATCTCCACTCAGATTGATATGTTCCCAGCCCAGGGGAGAAAGATGAGATACCAGTTGCTCATTTATCGGGATACCTTTTCGTTTCAGTAACTCAATGGCTCTTTCTATATATACCGTGTTCCACAACGTGATCGCCGCTGTCAGTAACGTCAGCCCGCTGGCGCGGTAACTTTGATTCTCCAGCCCACGATCTCTTATCTCACCCAGACGGTGCATAAAAACTGCTCGCGCCAGGGCATTACGGGCCTCACCCTTATTCAGCCCCGCCTGTACGCGTCGGCGCAGACTGGGATCTCGGAACCAGTCCAGCATAAATAGTGTCCGCTCGATGCGGCCAATCTCTCTCAGCGCTTTGGCGAGTCCGTTCTGTTTTGGGTAACTGGCTAACTTTTTCATCATCAGCGATGCGGTGACTGTCCCCTGCTTAATCGAGGTTGCCAGGCGCAATACCTCATCCCAGTGCGCCTCAATGTCTTTGATATTCAGGCTGGTTGTTGATATGACAGACTGAAGCCCCGGATAGCGAACTGCCTTTCCATGAATAAACAGCCGCTTGTCATGAAGATCCCGGATCCTCGGCGCAAAAGCGAATCCCAGCAGATGCATCAGGGCGAAAACATGTTCAGTGAAACCTGCGGTATCGGTGTAATGCTCGGTAATTTCGAGATCGCTTTCATGGTACAGCAGACCATCAAGCACGTGGGTTGAGTCGCGCACCCGGCTGATCACTTTGGCGTAGAACGGGCTATATTGGTCTGAGATATGCGTATAAATCTGCACGCCCGGCTCCTGACCATACTTAAGATTGACCTGGCCGGCATAACGCCCGTGACTGCCTACCCGAAAGTTTTGCCCGTCTGACGACGATGTTGTACCGTCGCCCCAGAATGCAGCCAGAGGTCGCGCTTTCTGAGCGTTGACCAGCTCGGTCAGTGCCGCTGAATAGGTTTCATCCCTGATGTACCATGCCTGAATACCTTCGAGTGACGATTTTGTTGCCCCCGGGCAGGACTCCGCCATTTTTGTCAGCCCCAGATTGATGCCGTCGGCCAGAATGGTGGTCAGCAACAGTCTTCCGTCTTTTGGTCTGACGTTATTATTTTTGAGGTGCGTGAAGTGACGCGTAAACCCTGTCCAGCTGTCCACTTCTTCCAGTATCTCCGTAATTTTCGGATGAGGAAGTATGCCATAAACCAAATCGGCAAATGAGGATACACCCGAAGGGACGCTGTTCTCCAGCGGAGTGATTTTTACGCCTTTATCTGAGATATCAACATCTGGGGGTCACTCGACGATTCGGAAAATATTGTACTATAAGGACTTCCTCCCGATGTCAATGGGTGCTCTGAACGCAATCACAA
>ERZ1673961.761-NODE-761-length-10640-cov-199.166179_pt1 | contig 10640 bp, 12 predicted proteins | sample MGYA00580189_ERZ1673961 | MGnify/ENA primary metagenome ERZ1673961 (study PRJEB41334, sample SAMN05608105) | rock metagenome | biome: terrestrial subsurface; feature: shale formation; material: shale | place: USA: Pennsylvania ... | reverse complement strand
CTAAGGGAGGAGTCTCGTTGCGCTGGATGCCCTAACCTTGGGATTGATGATCGTCGTGAAGCCTACTGGCAAAGAAGGATAGAGCTTCACCAGCAAGTCATTGAAAATAGTACAAAGCCTATGTTAGTAGAGAAGTCGAAGCGTTTTATCGCTGATATCAAAAACTCTCTGGCTATACAATTAAATTGCTAAGTTGTACTGACTTATACACAATCTGACACCTATGGTGGTGAAGCGTGACCTAGTCGTACAGACTGTCCCTTATGCCACCAAAATCGCTTTTGGACATAAATGAGCTAGCAAAGATGCTAGCTTTTAAACCAAAAGGCAATGTTAAGCAAATACTCGTAAGCGGTGACCATCTGGGTCTAATGCAACAAAGTTTACCCCATATACAGATTCTTCACGTTCTTGAGCAAATACTACACTCAGCTTTTTCCATTGCTCGAACAGGTTGTCTAGCTCGACGCGACTCGTTGCTGGGATAGAAAGCTCTGTGCCGCCGCCTCGAACTTGGCTACTTGGTGTTAAAGCATCAGCTTGTTTAAGAGTAATCTTCACGTTTTCAGCAAATTCTACAACTGCGAAAGTTGGTGATAAAAGCTTTGGTTGGCACTCGAATACACTCTCATAAAAAGCCATGCTAAGTTGGACATCTTCTACATAAAGAACAATAGAATCAATTGCTAACATAGTAATTACCCTCGTTTTATAAATTACTGAATCAAGTATATCCAAAAGTGCTGACAGTTTTTGTCAGTAGAGAATACGCTTCTGTTTGATGCCCTCCAAGGCTTCCCATTCAGTGAGTAGAGCGTGGCGAGAGCGCTTGTATTTCGAATCAAGTTGAGAAGTCGAGTGGATTCTATCAAGTCGGAAATTACGGAAGTCGTCTCGTGCTTCACACCATGCAACCAAAATTGAGTGTTGCTCAAACATACCTATGAGAATTGGCCACACAATCCTTTGGCTGATAGAGCCTTTGGCATCTTCGTAGACAATTTCAACTTTATGCTCTTTCTGAATCGTTGATTTCAACTCATTTAGAGAGATCATAAACTTCGGAGCGTTGAGAGCTGAAGCAACTCTAATGACGCTCTCAATATGTTTAGCTTCGTGATCGGTGGGTAACACTGCTGAGATTTTAGCAAGTGCGTTAATGGCAGCCTCGCTAAACTCTCCGTTAGCTTGCTTTGCCACCCATTCCGCTCCTAACCTGAGGGCTTCAAGCTCTTCTAAGCTAAACATCATTGGCGGTAAATCAAAGCTAGGTTTTAAGATATAACCAAGACCAGTTTCTCCTTCGATATCGGCACCTTGAGCTTGTAAAGTAGCAATATCACGATAGATAGTGCGCACACTTACATTAAGCTGACTAGCCAATTTCTCAGCAGAGATTGGGTATTTATAACATCGCAGTAGCTGGAGAAGATCTAGAAGGCGTTGACTTCGAGACATTGCAGAACCCATAAAATATACAATAGGGATAATGTACTAAAAGAGAATCAACAGATCATGGTATTAAAATATCTGTGAACAACTTAGTAATAAAATAGTCTACTGTCTTGACTCTCGAAACTCATAATGGGGCAAAACATTGCTAGCGATGATCACCGCTGATAAGCCTTTGGACAACACCTTAATAGAGGCTTTGCTAATTTAGCTGCATTTAAAGGGTTAAGAGCGGTATTGAAAATACTCTAATCTGATGGCCAAATTCACTCATCCATTGAACTAAGATCTATCTAATTTTGAAAATCAAAATGTCGCTTAACGACGTGTCCAAACTTGCTGGTGCAGATCATTCTGGTTGATAGAGGGTGAAAGGGCTTATTTTCTTCTTTCTCTCTATCCGCAACAACCGTACGAATTACCATCACATAATTAATTCAGGTCCATAGTCTAATACATTGAAATAACATAGAATAATGTGACTATTATTCAAAGATGCGTAATGTTATGGGTGAGTTTTCAAAGTATGTTGGTGAAGTAGGCGAAGGGATTGTCAATGACTTCCTTATCTTGTTTAGATGGAAGAACATGTGCAAAAACAAGGAATTACCTTGTTGTACTCCTGCTCATAATAAAAAGACCCACGGGATTGACTCGCTTTTTATCTATAATTCACCATTGCAGAAGCAATCACTCGTAAGTGTAGTGGTTTCAACAAAATACTCGTCTAAACCTTATGATAAGGTTAGTACAACTTTTGGTTCACATTTCAGGGACATAGCCCATACCGTGGAATGCTATGGCAAGTCTCGTCTTAAAAGAGATTTAACCAAGGGGTTCAAAGGCAGCTCTCGCAAGGACGATGTAGGTGTTCTATTTTACATCAATAATGATAACAGTGGGACAAAAGACGACATCAAGCAGGACATAGCCAAGCGTCGAATTGGTGGTGATTTGAAGTTCAATACCATCCATGTGATTGACAATGCAAGAGCAGACTTCCTGTATGAATCACTGAATTTCATCAATAATAAATACTCGTCCTATGAGTTCTTCTGTTTAACGACATCACTAAATGTAGCAGCAAATAACCAGACAAACCACTCGCCTATAATGCCTGTCGAGTACATCACATCACCAATCATTCCTCTATCTGTATCAACCGATTCAGGCAAGAAGTTCGTAATGCTATGTGATTTTGCATTCACACAAGAATCTCTAGTGCTTGTCTACAAACTTGCACGTAAGTTGTGTGCTGAGTTTGCCAACCATTATGAAATCTATTTCCAAAACTACAACTCACTAGAGCATGACCCTATCCGTGATGAGGTCAAAATGTCCTCTGAGTCAGAAGCAGAAATCGAGCTATTCGTTGGAACCTACAACAAGAGCTTTAGGAGCGAAGTTAATGGCTGACACCAATTTCATACCGTGGGGTGAGAACCTGAAAGGCTTAGTTAGCCAAACCAAGTGTACCGCTACGATAATCAATGACATTCTGCGAGAACGTGGTGTATTCTGTTCATCCTCTGAGAAGGTTAACACTGTACCAAACTTGATTAAGTCACTACTTAGTCCAGCAGAATCATACGAGTTACTAAACGGTATCAAGACCAAAGAGAAGCTAGATAAGGTCAACTTTCGTAGCTATGAGGTTAAGCAAGATAGTGACCTTCTTGATTTGGTAAGTGGGTTAATGGATACCGATGACCTTCAATCCAATGATTACGTAAATTATCAGATTTCCGACTTTAATGACTTCACATCCCTAGACGGAACAAGTTCTAACTCCCTCATACTTGATTTCGAGGTCTGCCGTAAGGACATCCTTGATGATTGGTATGAATCAGAGAAGTTCTTCAAGGGTTCGGTTGAAATCAAGAAAGGCTCAGATGACAACAAAGCCATAAGCATGAGTGTTAAATTGAATCACTCATCACCTGAAACTAAAGAAGTTGCGGATAAAGTCATCTCTATCGTAGAAAAGTCCCTTATTGAAGATGGTGTGATTGACGAGCCAAAGCAAGGCGGTCGAGTTCTCTTCGATGACTTTACTAACGAGAACAGGATTAATTTCTTGAACTCTCTTGCTTCTCAGCACACTGGTTACGACTTCTACCACACGAAGATTGATGATTTCAGCTTCACCCCAGATAAGGATTTGGACACAAAACACCTCAAGCAGGATACCAACCTTCTTGAGAAGGACATCAACAGACTCCGCGTATCAGGTGATTTAGAAAAGATTATTACGGTGAAGTGGAAGCACATTCACCCTTACATTAAAGCGACTAAGGTAGTCGCCACCTACACTATTGACCATAAATCCTATTCGGGTGAATGCAGGGTCTCTTACGAGTTTAGTGACTACAACAAAAGGAAGTTGATTAACCCAGAGTTGTGCATCAACTTTGTCAATCTAAAGCTCAAAGGCGCACCACCATCTGTTATTCATAACGTCCAGTCAATCATCATGAGAGAGATTGAAACCCGTAAGAATGAGTTACTGGCAAAATACAAGAAGCCATAAGCCCCAAATATAAAAAAGGGAGGTGATTAAGCCTCCCCATCTTATTGAACAAAAATTACACAGCACGCTTAAATGCTGGTAGAATGTACAGGCATTTTGCAAATCACATTAACAACCCAGAGGTGACATTATGGGAAGAAAGCGTGTAACTACTACTCAAGAATCTAGTAGCGGAAGAAATACCAAGTTTCGTGACAATTACACTGGCGAAAGTATGACTAGAAGTCAGTTCGTTAAGAAGATTGAGAGTGGTGAATATTCCAAGTACCACGTAAGAGAAATCAACGGTGTTAAAACTCCAGTATCAAACCCAGACCCAAGCAAAGACAATAACTTGGACTAATCAACAACCTGTAGGGAATGGAGTCCCTAGCATTACCCCACCGTTTTCTTTACACGCTGCACTAACTAACACCCCACAGCCTAGCTTTCAGCGAGCTTGAAATTTTTCTTATTACGACCAGCTTGAGCACTAACAACGCGTGCCTGACGTAGTAACGTCAACTGCCCAACAAGCGTGTCCTCAGTAGCCTTACTATGTATTTAATCACTAACTCTTCATGCCCCATCAGCAAGCCTCTGGACACTTTTGAGTTACGAAGTGCCAACTGTGAATGTGATCAGCCTGGTATGAGTAGGGACAGTTCCGAGTTAGGGATTGTGGTTGAATGTGGCTATATCGAATAAGTAGAGTTTGGGGAGATTCATCTTCAAACTCGATTGCTATTCACCGATAAGCGATATATCAAATAAGTTGCATTGGCAAGCGCTTAACACGTAGTACAATACCCTGGTCTTTTCTGGGGGGTATATGCATGTTTAAAAACATAAAATCGATAAAAAATTTCGGTATTTTCAAGGGTGCTAAGACTAATGCTGGTCAGCCTTTCTATCAATTCAATCTGTTCTATGGCTTTAACTATTCAGGGAAGACAACATTATCAAGAATCTTCCGTGCGATGCAGTTAGGTGAAATGCCTGAAGGGTTTGAAACTGGTTCGTTTGAAATTGATCAGCATGAAAACATTTCAATCAAAAGCAACGCGATCAAAAAGGTTGAGAACCTACGTGTATTCAATTCAGATTACATAGCAAAGAACGTTAATTTTGATGAATCAAGTGTTAGCCCTGTTTTGATTGTTGGTGAACGCAATATCGACTTAGAAAATGAAATTCAAGAACTTGAAGCAGCTATTCCTGACAAAGAACAAGAATACGAAAACAATTTAAAATCAGCAACTTTTAAAGAAAAAGAAAAGAACATACGACTTGCAGCCGTTGGTCGCAATGTCACAGACTTAAATATTCTTGGCAGATCGACCTTCAACGCAGCAAGTGTAAAATCAATGCTTAGTGGTGCAACCGCTGAACATAAACTAACGCCAGAGCAATTAGGTGCGTTCATAGATACAGCAAAAGCCACTGCCGTTGCTAGTGCGCCTAAAGCAGTAATTACTGTTCCTGATATGACAACTATCTTCAACGAAATCGAAGATATCTTGCGTACGTCAGTTACACAGATAACCATTGCTGAATTAGATGCAGACAAGAAATTAAGGGACTGGGTTGAAGAAGGTATTGAACGTAACGAAGGTCACACGACTTGTCAGTTCTGTCAAAGTCCTATTAATCCAGCACGGTTAGATGAACTAAATACATACTTCTCAAAGGCATACAAAGATTTAAGTCAGCGAATTGATTCTGCTATTGCTTCGGTAAAAGCAAAGTCATTAATTTCCAGTATTCCTAAAACTAGCCAGTTGTATCCTGATTTACAGGCAGGATTTGATGATCTTAGAAATGAAGTTGAGCCACTGAATGAATCTTTTGATGCTGTAAAGCTATCACTAATTGATTTGCTGACCGATAAAAAAGAGCACATGGCTGAAGATGTCCCCTTCAGTGCATCAGATTATCCGTTGCCAGATGCAACAGAGTTACTTGAGAAATTCAATATACAAATCAAAGCACATAACGAAAGAGCCTCTAATCATTCAACTGAACAGCGGCAAGCCATTGAAGCGATCAAGCGTCACTATGTCTATCAAGAGACGCAGGATTACGACCACCCAAAAGCAGCAATAGATATAAAAGCATTTCAAGATGCCGCTAAAATATTGCAAGCTGACATCACTGTTATGGATACACGTGCCGCTGTCATCAAAGCCGAACTGAATAATACTAAGCAAGGCGCCCAAAGTCTTAATGACAACCTAAGACAGTACTTTGGCAAGACAGATATTGAAATTAAGCCGATTGCTGGCACTTACAAGTTCATGCGTGAAGAACGAGAAGCCAAGCACTTATCTGATGGTGAACGTACGGCTATTGCCTTTGCGTATTTCATAACGCAGCTTGAAGATGAAGAACTGAAAGATGTTAAGCCAATTGTGTATCTGGATGACCCCATCTGTAGCCTTGATTCAAACCACATTTACAACGTTCTTGGGATCATTAAAAGTAAGCTGAATCATGACCACGTAGAACAGCTTTTTATATCTACGCATAACTTTGAATTCTTCAATCTAGTGAAGATGTGGATGTCTTACTATCGTGCAAATGAAGGCAATCAGAAACGTTCGCAGTACTTCTTAATTAACCGTAAAGGCGATCATTCGCAAATTGACCAGTTGCCTGATTTATTGAAGAACCATAGGTCTGAATACGCTTATCTAATCAGTAAAATCAAAGAAGCTGTCACCCAACCACAAAACTGTGACGCTATTGCTGTTCAATCGTATGTCAGAAAGATAATGGAAGTGTATTTTTCGTTTAGGTTTAACCTGAATGATTTCAGAAAGCAAGGGACAGATTATATTGCCCCTAATTTATTGAAAGGTATTGATGACGCAGAAGTGAAGGCAAACGCCTTGTATGAGTACATGAATGAAAAATGCCATGCGAAGTCGATGGAGCTTGGTACGCAACTTCCTGAAGCCGTACAGCCACAATTAGCGGCTATTTGGAACATAATCTGCACTGCTATTGAAACGAATGATAAGCCACACTATGACGCTTATTTCGCTTGATATATTCTTCGAGTTTTGAACTCAACCTAGAGTCAGTGATTCCTTCGCTGACTCTATTAGCTAATACGCTGTAGCCAAAAAGCAGAGAGTAGGGAAGAGATTGCCCCATGATTTTTCGTGGTCATTGAACTCTCCGCAACATAGCTGTGAAAAACAGCCCTATCCCTAAAATAAACTCCAATCGATTCAGTCCGAACTGCATACAAACCTAACTCACTAAGGCAGAAGTTCCTTCACATCACAGCCCAAGGTCTCCGCAATCTGATACAACTTCTCAACCGTGATATTAACTTCACCGCGCTCAATGCGTCCCACATAACTTCTATCTATCTCTGCGAACAACGCGAGTTTATCTTGAGTTAACCCTTTGGCTTTCCTCATTTTTGCAATGCGTTTGCCCACAAGTGCTGCAATCTTCTTGTTCATGTTTTTTATTTATGAAATTAATTTGCTGAACAATTACACACTTGCGGCATATAACTCCACGGATTATAATCCTCAAAATCATCAATAAAGGCCGTTTTTGGAACACATGAAGGTAAAGATCAGAAAAGAGTTATTTCTCGCCATTTATTACAATGAACACTTCTCTGCCAATGACTTAAAGTCCTTTCCAATAGACTGTGATGAGAAAGAATACTTATCAGATGAATACGTCGAAAAAAAATTGAAGGAAATGTCGTTGATCGGAGCAGTGCTCTCGTGCGGTTTCGATAAGCATGGTGACGAAGAATTTTCCAAAGGTTTTATGTTTAACCATATCGACTGGGAGGTCGTGGATTACGACAACTACAGTGAGGACTCCAACTGCCTTTCTTTCAAAAGAGAAAGTCTTTTGACGATTTTGCAAGATAGACAGTCAGAGCTGTCAGAGTCCTATTCTCTTCATAAAAGGACATGGAAGCATTTCAATCGGTTGTGTGCTCAACACTCAGAACTTCGGCTGTGTTTAGACGAGTATATATCCGAGTATGATAATCGTAGACTGGATCTCAAAGCCGAAATGCAGGCAGTAGAAAACGCAATTACCTTCTACAAAAACACAGCCCACCCAGTAGAAAGTGGGAACTAATTTGCACAATCTTATACTTTACGCACATGCTACAAACAACAACATGCTCGTGGGGCAGTTTGTCCAACAGTCGAAGACCAACGTATCATTTTCATACTCTGATGAGTGGTTAGCATATGATTCAGCTTTCCCTATTTCGTTAAGCCTACCGCTCGTAAGAGGAGAATGCTCAGCATTTAATGCACTGAATTTTATAAACAACCTCCTTCCTGACTTAACGAGTGAGCGATTAGAACTTGCTCGCTCAATAGGTGTGCAATCTGTCGATGCTCTCACTTTACTCTCTAAAATCGGACACGACTGTACAGGAAGCATTTCGTTCACTGACTGCAAGGAGCCTCCCGTTGTAGGATGGGAATATCGAGAACTATCTATAAGCCAATTAGATGAAATCGTTACTCAGCGTAAGTCATTTCTTCCTTTTTTTGGTGATTACCGTCCGTGTATTTCAGGGACACAACCCAAAACAACGCTAATGAAGTTGAATGACAAGTGGTATGTACCACAAGGAAAATCAATCAGTAGCCACATTATCAAGTATTCGATGGGGGCGATTGCACAAAATAACTCAGTGCTAGATATGAGAAGCAGTGTTGAGAATGAATTCATTTGTGCTCAAATTGCCAAGAAGCTTGGTTTTAATGTACCTAATGTGGAGATAATTACTACCGCGTCAGGAGCTAAAGCCTTAGCTGTAGAGCGGTTCGATAGATGTTTTAGTAGCAGTGTCGCGTCTCGTAGACATCAAGAAGATTTTTGCCAGATTTTCGGCGTTCCTGAAAATAAAAAGTATCAATCGGAGAACCAACTGGGCACTTCTAAGATTGCTGATTTTTTAACTGCTTCTACAAAAGGCCATGAAAATACTCGTGATTTTTTTAAGTTTATGATTTTACAGTACCTTCTTGGGGCAACTGATGGGCATCTGAAAAATTTTTCGGTGCATATTGATTCCAATGGATTCCATCAACTCACACCATTCTACGATTTACTGTCTGCATATCCTGCTGTAGGTCCTAAAGGATTAAATAAGAGAAAACTAAAGTTATCGATGGGTCTAAAAGCATCCAAAGGATATAAATACCATATCAACAAAATTTGCTTACGACACATAGAGCAAACCGCTATTCAGTTCGGTATTAGTAATGCTGAATGCCATGAAATCCTTTCTGCCTTTCTCGCTCAATTTAGTAGCGCACTTAGCTCTATAGACAATCGATTTCCTGAAAAGGAGTTTTCGCTAGTAAAGGACGCAATATTTCAACATGCCACTAAGATCGTCGAAAAGTTAAACAGATCAATTAAGTAAACATCTCGGGTAACAATTATTGCCCATTTTGTAAACATACTCGTTAGCAGTGAGGGAAAGATGGCTGAAACCACAACCAATGGAAGTAACACGACTCTTGATTTGAAGCAGTCTTTCGCTCTGCTAAGTGTAGATAAGAACGGTATCGTAACGATGAAGTTTGGTGATGAGGTAATGGTTTTTATGAACGACAAATGCCCAGCAATTGCTACAGATTTGTTAAAAGTGATCGCGTCAATAAAAACGGGAGCAGCTAACAATGGAACGTGAGGAAGATAAGAGTAATGAGCTAACAGAACCTTCTTGTGAAAACCTGAGCGTAGCTCGCTTTTTAGCCTTGCTCGAAAAAGACATCGAGCAGCATACAGACAAATTAGTTATTCCTTCTCACGAAATGAAAGATGAATTGGGCGAGGTCGTTGGAGACTGTTCAGTCGATCTAGATGGCGACTATTAGGAGTGAGGATGGTATGAAAGCAACAATCGGCATTCTATCAGAAGAGCTTGCTCGTAAGCGCATGATTCGGATTGCAGAAGGAAAAGTGACGTCTAAAGAACCTTATCCTCAATTTTTGTTTGAGTCACTGGCAGCTCTTTCACAACTGTTGTCTAACGAAAATGTTGAACTACTGAATTTGATTGCTCGCGAAAAGCCAAACAGTCTTGATGACTTTGCTGAAATGAGTGGGCGTAGTATCAAGGATGTTACTGATACTTTCGAAGCTCTTTCATCTAAAGGTTTTGCTTGTATAGAAACGAAGGGTGGTCAATCTCGACCAATTGCGTTGTTTACAACATTCGAAATCGTTATGGGCAGGTCCCTTTTACTTTGAATTTTACTTTGAATCGCTAACTCACAATTGAACTAAAGTGAGTTACGCTGAATTCCCAATATTTATATCAAACTGTATTGTTCCTACGTTTACAACTTAAGCCGATATGTGAGATATCTTTTTACCACAGTAAGAACAGTACCGTGCGTTACCATCAGGATCATGGTGCAATCCTCTTGAACAATTGAATTTAACCCAAAGCGCCCTTCTTAAAATACGCCAGTAATAATACATAGTCATACCCTAGTCATCGTAAATAAGGCTTATTATTGTTGATGACATTGCTTTAGCTATTAGTTCGTTAAACCTGCATTCACTTCCTTGTGTTAGCCTTGAAAACTCATCCAATGGCTAATTTTGTCTCCGCAAAACGCAGTTTTTTCTGGCGTGGGCTGGCTAAAAAGTACGCCAAGGT
>ERZ1673961.760-NODE-760-length-10659-cov-8.387778_pt1 | contig 10659 bp, 8 predicted proteins | sample MGYA00580189_ERZ1673961 | MGnify/ENA primary metagenome ERZ1673961 (study PRJEB41334, sample SAMN05608105) | rock metagenome | biome: terrestrial subsurface; feature: shale formation; material: shale | place: USA: Pennsylvania ... | reverse complement strand
GGATTATCATCAACGAGTGCCCACACAGATTGATAGGTTCTTATTTTTAAAGAGCGTTTCGACTGAGGCTTGCTCAAATCGGACGGCCATTTTAGCGAGATAACTTTTGGTGTCAAACACTTTTTTCAGTTATTTCTCTGTGAGTTATTTTTTAACTCAACCGTCTTGTTATCCCGCATTGCTTTGCTAGACAACGGAGGCGAATTATAGGGAGAAAAATTGACTTGGCAAGGGGAATTCAGCCTAAAAAAGACATTTTTAGACTGAACGTTTAAATAAGCATCAATTTGAGGATTGTATAGCCGATTAATAGGCTTATGACTCTAATTTCGCCACTCGTTGATTGAGTTCAGCGATCGAATTTCTTACTTCGTCGACTAAATAGCCGTACTGCGCATCTTGCTCTTGCTGATAGACAATGCGTCCATTTACAAAGCTCACTTTAACCGACGCAGGTTCACCGCACATAATTGGAGCCATTAGTGAAGAGTGACAGCCTGACAAACGAGGCTGATTGAGATCATAAAGGACGAGGTCAGCGGCGTAACCTTCTTTTATTTCCCCCACATCGGTAAGACCTAAGATATCAGCCCCTCCTTTACTGCCCCATTCCAGGACTTGTTCCAATGTTGTCGCATCTGGACCATTTTGTGCTCTGTGAATTAGCCAAGTCAGGTTGAGCTCTTGCAGCATCGATCCTGATTCAGCAGACGCGGAGCCATCCACTCCCAGAGAAATAGGCATACCCGCTTTGGCCATCTCAATAACAGGTGCGATGCCACTCCCCAGACGGCAGTTAGATGTTGGGCAATGAGCGATTCCCGTTTTCGTCTCCGCTAACCGCTGAATATCAGCCTCACTCGCTTGGACCAAATGAGCAAACCATACATCATCACCCAGCCAGTCACAGCTCTGTGCAAACTCAACCGCACTCATTCCGTACTTAGCGAATGCTTGCTCATTATCAAAGTCCACTTCTAGAAGATGGGAGTGCATTCTCAATTTTTGACTTCTGGCATACTCAGCCATTAATTTGAGATCGCTAGGCGTTGCAGAATGAGCGATTGTGGTTGGTGCAACCACCAGCTTACGCATCGCAGATCCACCTTCTTGATGGTAACGACTACGAGTATGCTCTAAACGTGAAATCATTTGCTCTGCAGATTCTGGAACAACACCAGCTTTCGCTAACCCTTTGTGCGTGCCTTTAACTGTTGCCCCTCCCCGACATAAGACCAAGCGTATTCCCATTTCGTCAGCAGCCTGCCAAAGAACATCTTCTAACTCTTGGCTTGAGCTCGCATGATAAAGATAGTGGTGGTCAGCACAGGTCGTCGCACCAGAGCGAAGTAACTCATAGAAACCCAACTTAGCAGCGGAATACATGATCTCCGGTGTAATTTGAGGCCAATAGCGATATGGAACGCTCGCCAGCCAATCACCTAAGCCATGATTCATGCCTGCCGGGATCCCTTTTAATATAGATTGAGCGATATGGTGATGTGTATTAACCATTCCCGGGTAAACAACACAATTTGTCGCATCGACCAGTTTTTCGCTTTCATTAGGAAGTAAGTTCTGCCCCAGCTCAGTAATGACACCATTCTGAATTCGAATATCTTTTACATTTTGTTGAGGAGAAAACACACTATTGGCATTTTTAATTAAGTAGTTCATATAAAGATCCTTTTTAATGAACAATCGGTATCTAAGTTCAAACAACTAGAATGGATTAACCTTTGAGCAATGTCCCAGAGATTCAACTCTTAACCGCTTCTACTCAACTAATAATGAGGGTATGAGAACTCACTCCCCCCACTCTGTATACAATGCAATAACTGAACCATATTCAGAATATGTAATCCTCAATGTTTAGCACCGTTCAAATGCACCAAAATATTTTTTTTGAGGCCAAAATGCACATCTTTAGTGCAACATAGTCCATATCATCCCCTCAAATTAGCATTTATTGTATACAACACTGATTTTGTAATTTCTCCCTCAAACTCAAGGTTAATCATTCGTTACTTACAGGTTACATCATATGAGACTACAGGTTATCAATGAATGGCACAGTGTTTGCTAAATGTTAATTGAAAGCGTGAGTAGAAGCGGTTAGATACCTAAACATAAGGTGTCGGGACATTGCTCATAGTTAACCTAAAGCTGTGTAACCAACAATACGGTCGCGTCTTTAGGGAAGTGAAAAGGAAGACACGGAGTAACTATGAAAACTATTTCAAAATTCAACAAACTTGCCCTTTCGTTATCTTTGCTATGCGCTTCAGGAAGTAGCCTTGCAGCAGATAAAGTAACTTTCCAGCTTGATTGGTTACCTGGGGGAGACAAAGCACCAGTATTCGTTGGGGTTGAACAAGGATTTTTTGCAGCAGAGGATCTGGATGTCACCATTCTTGGTGGTAAAGGTTCTACAGATGCAATCACCAAAGTAGCGACGGGTACCGCCGACATTGGCTCGGCTGATATTGTTGCTCTGATGGTCGCAAAAGCGAATGATAATGTGCCGGTAAAAGCCATTTACTCAATTTTCAATAAAGCACCTTATGCTTTCTACGCACTGGATGATTCTGGTGTTGAGTCGGTTAAAGATGTCGCAGGCAAAACCATCGTCACCTCTCCCTTCACTTCTGCGAACGTTTTCCTGCCAATCATGCTTAAGAAAAATGGCATCGATGAAAACAGTGTAAAAGTCCTCAAAGCAGATCCAGGCGCACTCAACCCAATGCTGATTACAGGGCAGTCTGATGTGATGATTTCCTGGATGACAGATCGAGTGAAAAATACGGAGCAGGCAGAACAAGCGGGTAAAAAGCTGAATGTACTGCCTTGGTATGACGCCGGCCTTGAGTTCTATTCTTCATCTATTATCGCCAGCGATAAGTTCATGTCTCAAAGTCCTGACGTAGTGAAGCGATTCGTAAAAGCTTACGCGAAAGCCGTTGAATACACCTGGGCAAATCCAGAGCAAAGTGGCGCTGCCGTCAACAAAATCGTTCCAGATGTCGATGCTGCCCAAGCGACCGATACGATTAAATCCATTCGTGGTTTAGTGATGAACGAAGTTTCGGAAAAAGATGGCGTGGGTGTATTTACTCCAGCTCGCCTGAGTGAAACATGGGCGTGGACAGCGGAAGCTCAAGGCCTTGATATTGGTAAGTTAGACCCTGAAAGCACCGTTGCTCGTCAATTTTTCCAAGAGGTGAACTAATGCAGCCATTTGTTTCGTTCAAGAACATAGGGCATACCTATCACTCTGACAAACATTCGGTTACGGTTCTCAACGATGTCAACTTCAATGTTAATAAGCATGAATTTGTTGCCATCGTTGGTCCTTCAGGTTGCGGCAAGTCTACCTTGCTGCGCCTGCTGTCAGGCCTGATATTGCCAACCCAAGGTGAGATTTCCGTTTTTGGTCAGCCAGTGACTGAGCCAAGAGAAGATATCGGCATCGTGTTTCAAAAGCCAACGCTATTGCCTTGGAAAAACATCCTCGACAATGTGTTGTTTCCGCTCAAGCACAAGTTCAATTATGTCAGTCAAAAAGAAAAGCAGCATGCTGAAGTTCTTTTAGACACGGTTGGTCTGGCTGGCTTTGAAAACAGCATGCCAAACCAGCTTTCAGGGGGGATGCAACAACGAGTCGGGATTGCCAGAGCTTTGCTACTTAATCCGGATATTTTGATCATGGATGAGCCGTTCTCCGCCCTTGACGCATTGACTCGTGAAGAGATGGGCTTTGAGTTGCAAAAAATTTGGATGGAGAAACCGAAAACCGTCTTATTCATTACTCACTCGATCTCCGAAGCGGTGCTACTCGCCGATAAAGTATTAGTCATGGGCCCACGACCAAGTACGGTGTTAGAGGAAATCAACATTGACTTGCCTCGCCCACGTGACATTCACACACTGCAAGATCCAACGTTTGGCTCTTATACCAACAAAATCCGCGAATACTTTTATCGTTCAGAGAAAAAGAATGAGGCGGATAGAAAGGATACAGACAACGTTGAACCAATACGCAGAACGGTTGCGTAATCGAATTTATCTAAAGGAATAGATATGAAACAGTATTTGTCACAATGGTCACAAAACTGGCTTCCGCTCGTCGCGATACTAGCACTCATTCCTATGTGGGAAGCGACGTGCCGGATCTTCTCGGTACCAACATTTATACTCCCTGCGCCATCAGATATTGCACTGGCTTTCAGCCAAGTTCCGATGGAAAGGTGGTTAGACAATTTATGGGCAACACTACGCATCGCCCTGCTCGGTTTTGGAATTTCATTTTTAGTGAGTATTCCTTTGGCCATAATGATGGTGAACTCTAAATTTCTCACTAAAGCGCTGTTTCCAATATTAGTTGTTATCCAGTCAACACCCGTAGTGGCGATTGCTCCACTGTTGATTGTTATTTTGGGGACCGGTGATGCGCCGCGTCTCACCATTACCTGCCTGATCACCTTCTTCCCGCTTGTGGTGTCCGCGACAACCGGAATGCTGGCAACCCCACCAGAGCTGATTGAGTTGTCTCGTTCATTGAGCGTAAAAAACAGCAAAACAATTTGGCAAATTCGCCTTCCTTACGCCATTCCCCATATCTTCAGTGGTGTAAAGGTCGCTATTACTTTAGCCGTGATCGGCTCTGTGATTGCTGAATTCGTCGCTGCGGAAAAAGGATTAGGCTATCTGGTTCAATTCTCTACGTCGTATTTCAAGATCCCTCAAGCTTTTGCCGCACTAGTGTTCTTGTCTCTGGTGAGTATGTTGCTGTTTAAAGCCGTTAGCTGGGTGCAACGAGCTTGCTTCTCGTGGAGCCTGACCGAAGAAGAAAAGCAAAGATAGAAAACCGTAATTAGTAACGCAAGAGCTTTCACAATCACCAGGCGAGGAAACAAGACGTCGTTTAATAAGAAATTTAACAAGGTGAACTCACTCCAGCTTAGGGGTTGAGTTCATTGAGGTTAACTTAACTAGGAGTAGAAGCGGTCTGTAATAGCGAGACATTATAGCTCTCAAGCTATTGCTGGACATTGCTCCAATAACAAGCACGTATTTAATTGTTAATTGGAGAAAAACAATGACTCAATCATACCTTTTAGATGAACTTAACTTTGAAACAACCATTGGTGGACAAGGTTTAGAATCAAACGATACCGCGATCCCGTTGATCAACTTACACGATTTTGAAAACCGTCGCGAAGAGATCACGGAGCAGCTCTGGGAGGCAGCCACTCAAGTCGGTTTTTTCCAGCTGGCTGATCACGGGATCAGCTTAGCGGACATTGAAAAGTCGTTTAAGCTCAGTGAGCAGTTCTTTGCCCTGCCAATGGAAACAAAGCAAAACTTCTCGTTGAAAGAAGGTTTAAACGCAGGCTGGGAGTTTAAACAACAAGTTCGTCCATCCACCGGCACTGCGGATCAAAAAGAGTCGTATCAAATTACTCTTCCTCATATGGATGACTTATGGCCAAGCAACTCTCAAGTAGAAGACTTTGAATCGCATCTGTTGTCATTCGAGCATCAGGCGTGGCAGCTCGGGATGAAGATTCTTTCCTGCTTTGCCGATAAGTTGGGGTTTGAACGTGACTTTTTTACTAAAGCACACCAAAGAGAGTCAGAAAACTATGTGAGCACCTTACGTATGTTGCATTACCTGCCGATGAAAGAAGTGCCAGAGACAGGTACATTCTGGCGCGCTGGTGCACATACAGATTTCGATTGCTTAACGATGGTATTCCAGCAGGAGAATCAGGGAGGTCTTCAAGCTGCTGCGGGGAAAGACGCCAAAGACAATTTGGTGTGGAGCACGGTTGAACCAAAAGCAGGTGTCATCACTTGCAACATTGGCGACATGCTGATGCGCTGGAGTGACGACTTATTAAAATCAACCCTGCACCGCGTGCGTATGCCGACAGCCGAAGAGAACCAAGACTCTCGTTATAGCATGGCGTTTTTCTGCCAAGCGAACCGAGACCAAATCATTCAGGGTCCACTGAAGGTTTACGAGCCGATTACGGCTGAAGACTACTTGAAGATGCGCATTAACGCGAACTTCTCTTAAAGAGTTCGGCAATTGGAATGACAGTTCGAGCCCTGTTATTCCAATACTCCGAAGACGAAAAAGCCATGCAGATGCATGGCTTTTATTTCGTTCTATTGGTGAATCACTATTGGTTGGCGATGATATTGCCGTCTTTGACACCCAGCACAATCGGTTTTCCTGGCAAGAACTGCCCAGAGAGAATCGATTTCGCTAGAGGGTTTTCAACATTTTGTTGAATTGCACGTTTCAAAGGACGTGCGCCATACACCGGGTCAAAGCCGACTTGTGCGATCAACTCTAACGCCTCGTCACCGACTTCCAGATCGTAGTCTTTCTCAGCCAGACGTTTATGCAGACGTTCCAACTGAATGGAAGCAATCGACTTAATGTGCTCTTTACCAAGTGGATGGAATACCACGGTTTCATCAACACGGTTCAAGAACTCAGGGCGGAAGTGTTTGCTGACCACTTCCATAACTTCATTCTTAATGCCTTGATAATCCAGTATTGCGAAGTTTTCCTGAATTCTCGAAGAGCCCAAGTTTGAAGTCATGATCACCACTGTGTTACGGAAATCCACCGTACGACCTTGGCCATCAGTCAGACGTCCGTCATCCAGCACTTGAAGCAGAATGTTGAACACATCTGGGTGCGCTTTTTCTACCTCATCCAATAGAATGACCGAATAAGGTTTGCGACGAACCGCTTCTGTCAGATAACCGCCCTCTTCATAGCCAACGTAACCCGGAGGCGCACCAACCAGTCTCGCTACAGAGTGTTTCTCCATAAACTCAGACATATCAATACGCACCATTGCGTCTTCACTATCAAACATGAAGTTTGCCAGTGTTTTACACAACTCGGTTTTACCCACACCCGTTGGACCTAAGAACAAGAAAGAGCCAATTGGTCGGTTTGGATCCGACAACCCGGCACGGCTACGGCGAATCGCATTCGCAACCACTTCAACCGCTTCCACCTGGCCAATAACACGTTGATGCAATACATCTTCCATGCGAAGCAGTTTTTCTTTCTCTGCTTCGAGCATCTTCGAGACCGGAATGCCCGTTTGTTTGGACAGCACTTCCGCGATTTCGTTATCGGTAACTTTGTTACGCAACAACGTCATCTCTTGCATTTCGGCTTGTGCAGCCAAGTCCAATTGTTTTTCCAGCTCAGGAATACGACCGTATTGCAACTCAGACATACGGTTTAGATCACCAGCACGGCGAGCAAACTCCATATCCATACGTGCTTGCTCAAGCTCGGATTTAATGTGTTGCGTACCCGATAGTGCGGCTTTTTCTGTATTCCATACCTCTTCTAACTCAGCATATTCGCGCTCTTTCTCAGTCAACTCTTCATTTAAAGTCGTCAGGCGCTTTTCACTCGCTTCATCATGCTCGTTACTTAACGCTTGCTGCTCAATTTTTAACTGAATGATTTTACGCTCAAGCTTATCCAAAGACTCTGGTTTCGAATCGATTTGCAGACGAATGCTTGATGCCGCCTCATCGATTAAGTCGATCGCCTTATCAGGTAATTGACGATCAGAAACGTATCGATGTGACAAACTTGCTGCCGCAACGATAGCCGGGTCGGTAATTTCTACATGGTGATGCAGCTCATAACGCTCTTTCAAACCACGTAAAATGGCGACCGTATCTTCAACGGTTGGCTCATCCACCAGCACTTTTTGGAAACGACGCTCTAATGCTGCGTCTTTCTCAATGTACTTACGGTATTCGTCCAATGTTGTCGCACCAACACAGTGAAGTTCACCGCGAGCCAATGCTGGTTTCAGCATGTTACCCGCATCCATAGAACCTTCACCTTTACCAGCGCCGACCATGGTATGCAACTCATCAATAAACAGAATGATGTTGCCTTCTTCTTTGGCTAACTCATTCAATACTGATTTCAAGCGCTCTTCGAACTCACCTCGGTATTTTGCACCGGCAACCAGTGCGCCCATATCTAACGCGAGCACTCGACGACCACGTAAACCTTCTGGCACTTCATTGTTAATAATGCGCTGTGCCAGACCTTCAACGATCGCTGTTTTACCCACACCAGGTTCACCAATGATAACCGGGTTATTCTTGGTGCGACGTTGCAGAACTTGGATCGTACGACGGATTTCATCATCACGGCCAATCACCGGATCCAACTTACCCTGCTCTGCTCTTTCGGTAAGGTCTATGGTGAACTTTTCCAAAGCTTGACGAAGCTCTTCCGCATTCGGATCATCGACCTTTTGACCACCTCTGATCTTTTCGATCGCCTGGCTTACTTTCTGCTCGGTTAAACCGACTTCTTTCAATAATTGACCAAGCGGACCTTTGTCTTCAATGGCGGCTAGGAGGAAGATTTCAGACGAAATATACGAGTCCTGGCGTTTTTGAGCGACTTTGTCACAAAGATTGAACAAAGTCCCCATTGCACCCGAAAGCTGCACATCACCACCAATGCCACTGACTTTTGGTAATCGATCAAGGATTTCGCTCAACTTAGAGCGTAAATGTGTCACGTCCACATCCAACATTGTCAGCAATGGACGAATTGGACTGCCATTTTGATCAAGCAAAGCCACCATCAGGTGAACTGGCTCTATATATTGATGATCGCGCCCCAACGCTAATGATTGAGCATCAGAGATAGCGATTTGAAACTTACTTGTGAATCTATCAAGACGCATATCGACCTTCCTAACCTCATATAAGAGAATACTAATAACAGTAGAAAGATGGATACTCAGTAGGGGAATTTCAAGGGAGGATGTAAATAAATATAAACAGTGATGCAAACTCAGGGAATGCATCACCCATTTCAATTACTGGTTAAAACCTAATCTTTCAGCCAGATAAAGGTCGCTTGGCGCCCGGTCACCCCGTCACGACGATAAGAGTAAAAATCATCACCGTTTTGGTATGTACACAAACCCGAGTCAAACACTTGGGAGACTCCAGCTTTGTTTAGACGATGCGTTGCGAGCTTGGACATATCAGCAAACCACTTGCCTTGAATGTCTCGCGGAATAAACGCTTGCTCAGCCTTAGGATCAAAATCAACAAACGCTTGCAGAACATCTTCACCGACTTCAAATGCTTCTGGACCGATAGCAGGTCCAAGCCATGCCATCACTTCACCAGAAAACATCTCTAAAGCATTTTCGACAATGCCATTAGCTAAACCTCGCCAGCCAGCATGGACTGCCGCAACTTGTGTGCCTTGGCTATTGGTTAAAATCACCGGCAGACAATCTGCGGTCATCGCAGAACATACAACGTAGCCAGAATTGGTGAACACGCCATCGGCATCGAGCACTTTAGACGTTGGCTCTGAAACCTGAGTGACAACGGTAGAGTGAGTCTGATTCAACCAAACCGGCGCACTTGGCATTTCGGCCTGCTTCATCAACCAGTCACGGTTTTGTTCTACTAATGACAAATCGTCCCCAACGTGAGCGCCAAGATTAAGCCCTTGATAGGCTCCCGTCGAAACGCCTCCCACTCGCGTGGAAGCAAACGCTTTTACATTTTTAGGCGCTGGCCAGTTAGGAACAATGATCTTCATATTAGAATTCGTCCGGTAAACCGTGTTCTTCAGTATCTTTACGCAGTGCTTCGGTCATTGCCACCATGTCATCTGGCACTGGAGCATGAAACTCCAACTCTTCACCAGTGATAGGGTGTTCGAAACGCAACATCACAGCGTGAAGCGCTTGACGATCAAAGCCACGAATCATATCTGTCAGCTCTTGCGATGCTCCAGTAGGAATACGTGCGCGACCACCGTAAGCCGTATCGCCCAACAATGGGTGCTGCAGGTAAGACATATGAACACGAATCTGGTGAGTACGACCCGTCTCAAGACGCAGGCGAATGCGCGTGTGCTCACGGAAGTGTTCTGCAACACGGTAGTGAGTAACCGCTGGTTTACCCATTGGAGCCACAGCCATTAATGTACGCTTCGTCGAGTGACGGCCAATCGGTTGATCGACTTTGCCACCCGCAGTCATACGGCCAATAGCAATCGCCTCGTATTCACGAGTGATATTACGCTTTTGCAGTGCACGAACTAAACGCGTCTGCGCTGGTACCGTTTTCGCTACCACCATCAAACCGGTCGTGTCTTTATCGAGACGGTGAACAATACCTGCACGCGGTACTTCAGCAATATCCGGGTAATGATGTAGTAATGCATTTAGCACCGTACCATCAGGCGTACCTGCACCCGGGTGTACGACAAAATCACGAGGCTTATTGATTACGATGATGTCATCATCTTCGTAGACGATATCTAGCGGGATATCTTGCGCTTCCCAGCGTTCTTCATCTTCCAGCTCGGCTTGCAATGTAATTTCCTCGCCGCCCATGACTTTGGTGCGAGGTTTGGTGACAACTTCACCATTCACTTGAACTTTCCCCTCAAGAAGCCATTCTTTCAGGCGAGAGCGAGAGAAGTCCGCGAATAATTCTGCGATAGCTTGGTCTAAACGCTGACCTAATTGACTATCTTTTACGGTATTTGTTAATACTATCTGCTGAGCCATATCGAACTTTTTTAAAAACTGTGAGACTAATGCTCACGAC
>ERZ1673961.759-NODE-759-length-10659-cov-19.339495_pt1 | contig 10659 bp, 7 predicted proteins | sample MGYA00580189_ERZ1673961 | MGnify/ENA primary metagenome ERZ1673961 (study PRJEB41334, sample SAMN05608105) | rock metagenome | biome: terrestrial subsurface; feature: shale formation; material: shale | place: USA: Pennsylvania ... | reverse complement strand
CGGTGTTAGCCATGTTATTGCCACACTTTTGGAAAAAATAGTAAAGGTATTGTCGAGTACATTCGATTGTCATTTGGTGCGGGTGTTTTGTCCCTACACCTATCTAGATTTATTTGTTCCATTACAACACTGGAGAATGAAGACGTACGAAGCTTCGCAACGCCTAATCCTGACTCTGTTTTTCGTGAATTTTTTTACGCTTTTTTTACGCGCTTCAGTTCTGCCACTTTGATAATGTAGGTGCTAAAACGTGCTCTGAAGACTGGTTATCATGTCCCCAATTCCAAGCCTTGTTCCACCCATTCGTTCCGAATCGTCGATGAGCGGAGCTACTCATCTCCATCCCGTTGCCTTAGGTTTATACAGCAAATTTTCAATCAGATGGAGACGTTGAGCATGATGTTTAATGTTTCCTCAAGAGTCCAAGTCAGCTCTCGTTTCACAACGATTATTCACCTATGTAGCTTCTTAATTATCATTTACAGCTTTACCATGCTGGTTCCAATCGTGGTCGCGCTGCTCAATCGTGATGGTTACATTACGGCATTCCTTCTTACTTTTTTACTCTCTCTTTCGATTGGAATCGTTGGCTGGAAGTCAACCAAAGGTGAAGACAAGTACCTACAAAAGCGCGACGGCTTTATGGTTGCATGTTTATTCTGGCTAATCTTCTCGGCGATGAGTGCACTGCCTTTCATTTTAGATAGCCGCTTAAACATGACATTGACGGATGCGGTGTTTGAAGGCGTCTCCGGCATTACTACAACTGGAGCTTCGGTTTTTTCCAATATAGATACACTACCTAAATCGATTTTGTTTTACCGAGCTCAGCTGAACTTTTTAGGCGGGTTGGGGATCATTGTTTTAGCTGTCGCGATCATGCCATTTTTGGGCATTGGTGGTGCCAAGCTCTATCAGTCTGAAATGCCTGGACCGATGAAAGAAGAGAAGATGACGCCTCGACTTGCGGATACTGCGCGAAACCTATGGGGCTTGTATTCCGCACTTGCGCTTGCTTGTGCTCTATCGTTTAAAGCTGCGGGGATGAATTGGTTTGATGCTATCTGTCATAGCTTATCAACCGTTTCATTAGGCGGATTTTCTACTCACGGCGATAGCTTAGGTTTCTACAATAGTGCGGCGGTTGAGCTGGTTGCTGGCGTATTTTCTATCCTCGCTGCTATCAACTTTGCTCTCTATTACGTAGCGCTAGTGAGAAGGAGTGTGCGCCCCATTCTTCAGAATGCGGAATTTCGCTTTTTCATCTTTATCCTCTCTTGCATCGTTGGGGTTGCCTGTCTTGAATTGTATCGAACGCAGACTTTTGGCTTGCAGGATTCACTGGTTCACGGTTTTTTTCAAACGGTATCAGTGATGACAGACAACGGGCTGGGGGCAGGAGGCTATCCGAGTTGGCCGAACCATGTTGTGTTGCTGCTTTTAGGTGCGAGTTTTTTTGGTGGGTGTTTTGGCTCCACCTGTGGCGGTATTAAAGCCGTTCGTTTTCTCTTGCTTTATAAGCAAAGCAGCAGAGAGATTAACAGTCTCATTCATCCGAATGCCATTTTAACCACGAAAGTAAACGGGCAGAGCGTATCCGATCGTGTGATTCGCTCAGTATGGGGATTGTTTTTCCTTTATATCTTTTTCACCTGTGTCTTCATCTGGGGATTGGTGGCGATAGGGCATGATATTGTCACGGCGTTTGGTACTGTGGCGGCATGTATAAACAATATGGGGATTGGATACGGTGAGACTGCCTCAGGATTTGGCACACTAAAACCGGAAGGTAAGTGGTTAATGTGCGTTGCCATGTTATTTGGTCGCTTAGAAATTTTTCCAATATTGATTATTTTTTCGCGTGCCTTCTGGCGTTTTTGAACACCGCGATATTGAGGGATTCTGTATGGTTCATTGCTGGCGAGTTATCAGAAGAACGTATTGGATAAAGTTCAAATGTTCAAAAGGGCTGCACTACAACCCAGATGGAAGCGCCAAGTATTGCCCTTATTGTGGCCAGAAAATAGTGAGTCTATTGGCTTGAAAGAGTAGAGGACTTAATAAAGCTATGGTCCGCTAATAAAGTGGTTAAGACTTGTCCGTAATGTTCAATCGATAGCCCACTCCAGATTCAGTTCTTATGTAGGTTGGCTCTGAAGGAGAATCCCCAATTTTCTGCCGTAAGTGACTGATCACAATGCGTAAATAATGTGTATCCGACGTATGGTTGTTGCCCCATATTTCTTTTAGAAGTTGGGTTTGCGTAATGACTCGATTTGGAGAAGCCGCGAGTTTTGAAAGTACAGCGTATTCTTTGGGTGTTAGTTCAACGAGCTGATGATTTATAGAGATGACTCGTCTTGCTAAGTCGATCGTTAAATGCCCATCTGTAACAATTGGACTTTGCTCCGGTGTGGAATGGTCCCTGAAGCATGCTCGAATTCTTGCCAGGAGTTCCATGACACTAAAAGGTTTTGTTACATAGTCTTGAGCTCCGGAATCGAGAGCCAGTACTTTTTCCTGATCTTTATTTCTAACTGAAAGCACGATGACAGGGATAGAACTCCATTGTCTCAGTTCTTTGAGCACATCATGACCTTCCATATCGGGAAGGCCAAGATCAAGAATGATTAAATCAGGTTGTTGTCTGACTGCTGCGGCTAAACCACTTTCCCCATTTTCCGCCTCATGTATTGTGTAACCTTCACTTGAGAGTGCGATTCGTAGCATTCGACGTATCTGGGGTTCGTCATCAATAACAAGAATTTGCATAGTCAATAATATCTTTAATGTTTGTTTAGTGCTTTATATTCAAGCGGTAACGATACTTCAAATCGAGTTCCTAAACCATGACTACCATCCATCGCTCGAATTTTTCCACCATGTGCACTGATCATGCCTTTGCAAATGGCTAGCCCCATACCCGTGTTATTTTTTTTCTTGTCACCATCTGACACGACATAAAACATGTTGAAAATCTGTTCTTGCTGATCTTTTGGAATCCCTGGCCCTCTATCTTCAATCGCGATCATGCATTGGCTTTCATCTGCTTTTAATGTGACAGAGATAGGTTCCAATTCCGGAGAATAGCGTACCGCGTTTTCCAGAATATTGAATAATGCTTGTTCTATAAGCGCGGCATGAACAAAAAGTATTGGTGGTTCGCTTTGATGGGTATAAACAAGATTCACGGATGGGAAGTAGCGTCTTATCCGGTGAATAACACTGCTAATGATATCTTCAGACGATACCCAGTCTCTTTCAATCTTAAGTTTCCCATGACCCAATTTAGTCATATCCAAAAGGTTCTGGATATAACTATCTAAACGATGGCTTTCTTGCAAAATCGTGTCCAACAGTTCAAACCTGTCATGTTCACTCAATCGATCGTTCAGATCCCTTAAGCTCTCTGCGGCCCCCATCATGGCAGATAACGGAGACTTCAGATCGTGGGATACAGACGATAATAGCGCCGAGCGAATCTGTTCAACCTCTGTTTTTACACGAGCACTTTCTAGATCGGACACTAAGCGGATTCGCTGCCAAGTATTAATAGCTTGTTGCAGCATAGTGTTTAATAACTCTCGCTCGTAGAGGTTGAATTCCATGCGAGTGTCTTCCCAGTATATGACCACAGTCCCTATCGTGGTTTCACCATCCGATATAGGGACGACAGACACTTGGGCTGCATTGAGAGTGTCCGTGAATTGCCCCGCCATTTTGTTGTGCTGAAAGGTCCAATCTATCGCAGCTATTTCATTGTGTTTGAGTGGTGAGTCGATAGGAGGAAAATACTGATATCGATCCTCTTTGCTGCGCAATACGATATGTGCTCTGACGGAAAGGGAGCGAGCAATGTGTTGACTAAGTGACCGCCAAAGTGCGTTCTCATCGTCTGCGACAGATAGAGCTTGAGCCAGTTCTTTTAATGCGTCTGTGTAACGATTCGATTCTTTAAGCAAGATGAACTGATCACGTACACGTGAGGCGACAGGGCCACAGATAAAACTAACAACGATCAAGAAAATGAGTGTGAAAATGTCATCGTTGCTATTCACTTTGAAGGAATAATAGGGATCAGTCAGGAAGAAGTTGAAACTCATGAATGATGCAATTGAAGTCACAATAGCCGGTCTTGCACCATGTTTTAGCCCTACAGCTAATACGCCGAATACGAACAGAAGTACCAGATTGCCACTATTCAAGAGATTCTGTGCAGGTATAGAGATCAAAGTCGCCAATGAAGTAGCCAAAAATCCTAGGCTATATCCTTTTTTGTCGCCAAAAGGCGATCGAATAGAGAGACTCTCTATTACCTGAGGCGCTGCGCTGGGTTCTCTGAATACAGAAACCTCTACTGGTAGTCCTGATTCCACTAATCGCTGATAAAGCCTTTTTTTCTTCCAACCAAGTTGAAATGAGCGTGCTGCACCATAACCAAGTAGGACAGTATTAAATTTGTTTTCAGAAAGGAACTCGACAACGGCGCGATAGGTACTAGGGCTTCTTAACACTTCAAAATTCGCGCCTAGCTCGTTTGTCGTGCTAGTAATCGCATTGAGCCAATGGCGTTGCTTAACGGTGAGAGGCCGCCCGTGATCGACCCATAGTACGGTCCACGGTACTTGGCGACGTTCAGCAATTTGGCGTGCCATCCTGATCAGGTAACGATGATCACTATTCGTGCTCACCAATACCAGCAGCTTGTCCTTGATGACGTAATCGACTTTTTCCGCTTTAGATTCGAGTTCGTTCGTTAAATTGTAATCAACTTGCTCAATGGCTTTTTTCATTGCGAGCTCACGTAGAGCGGCAAGATTGGAAAGAGAAAAAAAGGAGTCCAGAGCTAAACGTGCATACTCTGGTAGGTAAACTTTACCTTGTTGCAGTCGCGAGACAAGATCGACAGGGGACAAATCAATGAAACGTATATCGTAAACATCATCAACAAAATAATCGGGCACGGTCTCTCTTACTTTAACGCCTGTAATTTGCCTAACCAGATCATTGAGGCTATCCAAGTGTTGAATATTAACTGTGGTATAAACATCTATTCCAGCAGATAACAAATCTTCAATGTCTTGGTAGCGTCGTTTGTGTCTGCTGCCTGGCACGTTGGTGTGCGCCAACTCATCAACCAAGATAAGTTCGGGTTTTCGCTCTAGCGCAAGGTCAAGATCAAACTCATCAAGTTTGTTTCCATTGTAAAGAATGGCACGACGAGGTAGGACTTCCAGCTCATCCAGCATTTGCTGTGTGTCTTCTCTGCCGTGAGTTTCTGCATAGCCGACGACCACATCAATACTTTGCTGAAGCCTTTCTTTTGCGGCATTTAGCATGGCATATGTCTTACCGACACCAGGGGCCGCACCAAGAAAAATGGTGAGTTTCCCTTTTTCATCTCGCTTAACTTTATTCAGTAATGCATTGGCTTGTTGTGTGCGAGGTGAGTCATCGACCATGTTTAGCTCCTTAAAAAGCATCCATCGAGCCGATGGATGCATTGGTTTCTTCTTGTTCTTCTGTTACAAAGACTTTGAAGTATTAATTTTTCTGTAACTTATCTAACGCTAGGTTGAGTTTGAGAACATTTACTCGTTTTTGGCCCAATATCCCCCACTGAGGCATCTCAATATGCTCTGTGATCAGGGACTTGATTTGAGTTTCACTGAGGTTTCTTACGCGAGCAATGCGTGGTGCTTGTAGCAATGCGGCATCTGGCGATATGTGAGGATCTAACCCTGCACCCGATGCCGACAGTAAATCGACGGGAATCGTATTCGCTTTCGTTCCTTCTTGTTCCTGAATTATGAGGCTGCGTTGTTCAACCACGGCTCGTAATTCAGGGTTTGACGGTGCAAGGTTGCTTCCTCCGGTTGCCATTGGATCATAATTAGCCGCACTTGGACGGCCGTGGAAATAGTTAGGGTTAACAAAAGATTGCCCTACCCATTCCGACCCCAAATTACGGCCATTCTCCTGTACTAAGCTTCCTGTTGCTTGGTGCGGAAAAATCCACTCTCCCAATTGCGTCACCAGGCCAGTATAAAGTCCTCCACACAGCAGCATTAATACGATACCAGCACGAACCGCCACAAGTAAATTTTGACTGGCTCCTCTGGAATCTGATTGAAAGGTCGCTGTGCGAAAATCCGTATTATTAACTATTGAATCTCTATTCATCACTTTTACTCCTAAATGACTAAACTGATAAGCAAATCAAAAAGCTTAATCATCGCAAATGGAAAGATGACGCCACCTAAGCCATAAATCATCATATTGTTTTTGAGCAACTTCTCTGCGCTCACGGTGCGTATCGCGACACCTTTTAAAGCTAACGGAATTAACGCTGGGATAATCAAAGCATTGAAGATCAAAGCGGATAACACCGCAGTTTCAGGACTATTCAGGTTCATAAAATCGAGCGACGCCATCGCGGGAATGGAACCAACAAAAATCGCAGGAAGAATCGCGAAATATTTGGAGAAATCGTTCGCGAGAGAGAAGGTGGTCAATGCCCCTCGTGTAATGAGAAGTTGTTTACCTATTTCGACTACAGCCAGCAGCTTAGCAGGGTCTGAGTCTAAGTCGACCATGTTGCCTGCTTCTTTGGCTGCCTGTGTTCCTGAATTCATCGCAAGGCCAATATCAGCTTGTGCTAGGGCTGGAGCGTCATTAGTACCATCACCAACCATAGCGACTAAGCGCCCTTTACTTTGTTCGCGACGAATCAAGGCTAATTTGTCTTCTGGCTTTGCTTCTGCAATGAAGTCATCTACGCCAGCTTCTGCTGCTATCACACCAGCCGTTGTCGGGTTGTCTCCCGTGACCATGACGGTACGAACGCCTAGGGCACGTAAACGGGAGAATCGTTCGGCTACACCAGGTTTGATTACATCAGAGAGAGCGATAACCCCTAGAACTTGTTTGTCTGTAGCTACGACTAATGGCGTGCCACCTTTTTGAGCTACAGACATGACGAGAGCGTCAATATCATCAGGCCAACGAATATTCTTCGAAGAAGCCCATACTTTTACCGCATCACTTGCGCCTTTGATCTTTGTTTCTCCGCTTTTTAGTTGCAAACCTGAAACTCGGGTCTTTGGCGAAAAGGGAAGAAACTCTGCATCAGGCATCGAGATGTCGAAAGAATAGCCTTGCATTTTTGCCAGCAGCAATACGGATTTACCTTCAGGCGTTGGGTCTTCTAAGGATGACAGTACCGCCGCTTCGATAAGCGCTGAGTCGTTACTATCCTGTGAAGTAAGAAAGGCTGTTGCTTGGCGATCACCGAATGTTATTGTGCCTGTTTTGTCTAGTAATAAAGTATCAATGTCACCTGCTATCTCAACGGCTTTTCCTGATTTCGCCACGACATTTGCTTTCAGCGCTCGATTCATCCCGGCTATCCCAATCGCAGGTAAAAGCCCACCAATGGTCGTAGGGATAAGGCAGACTAGCAGCGCAATCAACATCATTATATTGAGTTGCCCACCAACGAAGTTTGCCATTGGTGGAAGTGTCATCACGATAATGAGGAATACGGCAGTTAAGGCTGATAGTAAAACGGTTAATGCAAGCTCATTAGGTGTTTTCTGACGTTGAGCACCCTCAACCAAGCCAATCATACGATCCAGAAAACTGTTGCCAGGATCGTTTGCAACCGCCAACTCAATCATTCCTGTTAATACTTTAGTACCGCCAATTACTCCAGAATGATCGGTTCCGGCTTCACGTAAGACAGGTGCGGACTCTCCTGTAACGGCGGATTCATTTACCGTGGCGACACCGCGAATAATTTCGCCATCTGTGGGGATGTATTCTCCCTCTTGGACTCGCACGGTATCGCCTTTCCTCAGATCTTCAGCGTTGACCCATTCTTCCTTATCTCCACGAAGTCTTCGGCCTTGAAGTGATTGCTTGGCGGCTCTTAAACTTGAGGCTTGACCTCTACTTTTAGCTTCTGCAATTGCTTCCGCAAAGTTGGCAAACCAAACCGTAGAAAAGAGAATCGCTGTCATTGCCAACTCAATTCCAAATGATTTGCCAGTCATTGCACTTTGCAAGGTAATCGCAATACTCAGAAGCGTGCCTACCCAAACCACAAACATAACCGGATTAGCCGCCATTTTTTTTGGAGAGAGCTTTTTAAAAGCATCCCAGCCAGCATCTCGAAAATGAACGTTATCCATTGATAGAGAATGATATTTCATGGCTTAGTACTCCATAGCTTGAACAGAGAGTTGTAATGCTTCACCAACAGGCCCAATAATGGCCGCTGGTAGGAATGACAGTACGTTGATGATCAAGATCACCACGATCAAGGTAATGCAAAAGACAGGGCTTGCGAGTTTGATGCTGCTAGCACTTTGAGGGCTCACACGTTTACTTGCCATTAAGCCTGATACCGCTAGTGGCAGAACCAAAGGTAAATATCTCCCCAGTAGTAAAACGATGACACAGGTGAGGTTCCACCATATGGAGTTATCACTCAACCCTTCAAAGCCTGAACCGTTGTTGGCAAATGCCGAGGTGTATTCATAAAAGACCTGTGAGACACCATGGAAGCCAGGGTTGCTATTACCTGTTAAAGAGGGGAAAGCAACAGTGACTGCGGTAAACCCAAGAATGACGATCGTAGGTAGTACTATCAGGCTGGCAAGAAGGGTAATTTCCTTCGTTTCAATTTTTCGGCCAAATATTTCGGGGGTACGTCCTATCATGAGACCAGAGAGAAAAACGGCCAGCCATACATAAACAATGAAGTTAACAAAGCCACATCCAATCCCTCCCCATATTGCATTTATTAACATGCCGGAACGTGTTAAAAGTCCACCAAGAGGGTTAAAGGAATCGTGCATAGCATTCACTGAGCCGTTAGACGTCTGAGTCGTGAGTGTTCCCCATAGTGCTGATAACTCGGGACCAAACCGAACCTCTTTTCCTTCCATATTTGGACCAACAGCGCTGAGGTTATCAAAGGCTGCATTCGGTTGAAGTTCACTATAGACAGTGCCAGCGATAAATGAAACGCTTAGAATTCCCATGGCAATGAATGACATTCTGGAGAATGATTTCTGCCTTAATATCCCTCCAGCCATGAACACAACTGCAATCGGTACGAGCACTAAGGCTATGGTTTCGATGGCATTACTGACAGGCGTTGGGTTCTCTAGAGGGTTGCTGCTGTTCGGGCCGTACCAACCGCCGCCATTTGTACCGAGCTGCTTGATGGCGACCATTGGGGCAACAGGCCCAATAGGAATAGATTGCGACATAACGTCAGAAGTCTGATCTAACGTGCTGACATGTTGGGCACCTTGGAAACTGCTAGGAACTCCTTGCCAAGTCAATAACAACGCAACGATAGCCGCCAGTGGTAAAAGAACACGTACGACACCGCGAACCATATCAACGTAAAAATTCCCTAAGTTTCTGGTTTCTCCTTCTTGAGCACTATCATGGTTCAATCCCCCACGCATTCCTCGTAATACGGCAACGCATACAGCCAGCGCCATTGCTGGTGTGATGAACTGTAGGGCGACAATGACAAATCCTTGCGAGAGATAACTGAGTTGAGCTTGTCCAGAGTAGTGTTGTTGGTTGGTATTGGTGAGAAAAGACACGGCGGTGTGTAGTGCCAGATCCCAGGACAAAGGCCCAATTTGATCGGGATTAAATGGCAAGATATGTTGGAATTTTAAAAGGCCAAATGCGATTAATCCGAGTACTAAATTTGTCAATAAAAACGCTTTGCCGTAGTCTTTCCAATCCATACCTAGCTGATGGCGTACGCCAATTAACTTGTACAAACCATTTTCGAACGTACCAAAAATTTTATCACTGAAATGCGGGGTTGTAGAAAAGACTCCCGTCATATATGTGCCTAACGGAATCGCTAGTAGCACGGACAGTGAACAGATGATAATAATGTCTAACATGAGCTCTCCTAAAATTCTTCCGGCTTAAAAACAGCCCACATGAGGTAGACCAGTAATGTGGTCCCGAGTATGAGTAACATGACGTACATGTTGAATTACCTGAGGTTGTGAAACACGGGAACAATGTAGAAAAGAAGAGCGTAAATTCTCTAGATGAAGAAAATGAAAAGCCGTAAATTTATCGTAAATTTAGGATTGATAGGTTCATAAAACGTAGAGGTTGAAAGTTAGGATTCTTATGGGAATCTTTCGTTTACATATGTGTTAAGACAAAAAAAGAATGGGGAGCGTTATTGCTCCCCATTGTCGTTTTTACCGTTACTGGTGGTATTACTTTTCTTTGATGGCTTCACAGCCTTCGGGAACGATGATGGTCGATACGTCTTTACCTGCCTGTTGCGCCTCTTTCACATCCATTTTGTATTGAGTACATTTGCCCACACTGACGTTGACTGCATTCGAATCTACGGATGGGTTACCGCCCAGTGTTCCACCAGCAAAGGCGGAAGAGGCTGAGAAAGCTAACGCTGCTGTGATGAGTAGAGATGACTTGTTCATAGTTTATCCTTACGAGTTGGTTGAGTGTGTTATTTGGAAGTTAGAAGTTGTAGACAAAGGTGCCAGCACTGGAGGTGATTTCGATTTCTTTCACGCTGTCCACGGTGCAGTTGTTGCTGTATCCGGTGTAGGTTTGGCCGAACTTTAACGAAACGTTTCT
>ERZ1673961.758-NODE-758-length-10673-cov-8.777830_pt1 | contig 10673 bp, 6 predicted proteins | sample MGYA00580189_ERZ1673961 | MGnify/ENA primary metagenome ERZ1673961 (study PRJEB41334, sample SAMN05608105) | rock metagenome | biome: terrestrial subsurface; feature: shale formation; material: shale | place: USA: Pennsylvania ... | reverse complement strand
AGCCACCTGTTCGCTTCAATCGCAATTAATCCGTCAAGTGTTCACAGCGACCAAATTCAGCGCCAGCTTTCACTTTACTAATTAACCCATTCGGGAAGCCCGTTTTAATCGAGTTGCCGTTTTCACAAACGTACACGTGAGACATATCGACCAGGAAGGAAACCGCGTAGCCCGTAAGCCCACCAGTCATTTTCGAACCATCGCCAGAAAGCGACATTGGGTTATCAAAAAGACCTTTTTGTGCTTCTAATACGCCTTGTTCGGCGAAGAAGTCATCGAATGCCATCCAGCCGATACCTTTTATGTAGATACCGCCAATGAACCCAGTCAGGATGTTACCAGCACGACCGATGATCACGTCGCCGTTGTCGCTCATGTCGGTAGGCATTAGTCCTACGTATTGACCAAAGCGCGCATGAACTCCCTCTGCACCTAGGGATTCACAGAAATTGTTGCCGAATAGGACTAGTGGTACATCGTTACACCATTCCAGACCACCGATGTCGGTGAAGGCTGCATCGCCTTCTTTGCTATGATCCCATATTAGAACGTTACCGGTTTGGGTTTGCAGTGCAACTTGCTTACCATCATGGGAAGAAGCGTATGCGTTCCTTGCGCCAACCGTCTCATAAAGGTTAACCATTTTGCCTTCATTGACCCAAGCCGCCGCTTTGTAGCCATCAAGCGATCCCATTACCACTTCGCCGTTACCGGAAATCGCGTGGGCACGAACCCAAGCTGTATTCGACCAATCCACGCTGCTGGTATCTAGCTCATGCATACCTTCTTTAGCTGTCCAGATGAATGGAACGACATCACCTGTGAAGTATGTAGCACATGTGCCATTGCCATCGGCATCTTTGTGAGCATAACCAACAGCGGTATTACCTGATGCATCAATATCCCAAGCTACTGCAGAAGATTTCCCTTGCTCACTGCTACTACCACAGGCGTTACCTGTTAGATCACCTAAAGGCAATACGCCATTTGCGTACGTCCAGATTGCTGGTTCATTCACGCCGTTTCTATCATGATCTGAGTTGACGAGAAGCTTCTTACCATTAGCGCTCATGGAGGCATTACTAGTGCTTAAATAATCTGGCAGAAGACTGAAGCCTTTTTTCTCGTCCCAAACGAAAGGTCTGCTGCCTGACATACCGATAGCCGATTTACCATTTTTCGCCAAGTCACTGAGATGTGCATAGACCACTTGTTTGAAATCGATGCCATCTTGATAACCGTTAAATACTAAATCCGCCTGTTTGGTTTGACCTGCTTCTGCAACGATCGGTGTCACATCACATGGGTCATCTGAGACAGGGTCGTTGCTTTCGTTATCATTCCAGTATTCGGCAACAGAAATGATATCAGTCGTAGCAGTTGGGTAAGCCCCGCTGTTGATCTCCTCAGTGTATAGCACGTAGCTTTGACCCGGTGTCAGACCATTTATTTTAAAGTACCCATCAGGGCCGACTTTACCTTGGGTCAGGTTACCGGACTGTGCTGATACCGCGTCGAACAGAGGATTATCGACATTGCGTGCGATGATGTTTACACCGCTGTACTCAATAGAGCCATCTTTTAAGCGCAGCTTACCTTCAATCGAACCAAACTGGCTCAAGTAGGCTTGGGTTGGGTAAAGGTTCGAAATCGCTACAAGGTCATCGGTGACGTTCACCGTGCTTTGTGCTACACCACCTGCACCTTGGTGACCAATGAATGGGTACATGGTTTCAATAACTTCAGGGTCAGCCGGATTAATAGGAACGCCGTAGTAATCACCGACATCATGCGCATGAACCTCTTCTACGTCACAACCTTTTACACCAGGAAATTTTGGTGAAGATGGAGTGCTGGTGTAAGCGATATGACCGTTGGTTTGCGAGTGAGACAGGTTGATGGCGTGTCCGATTTCATGCGTAAACACGCCGGCGATTTGCTTGCCTTCAGTATCAGTGTCGTACACGTTCCAACCGTTGATTACAGTCGTCGCTTCGATAATCTTGTTGTTAGCGTCAGCAATCTCAGGAAAGGAGATACCTAATATCGATCGTTTTGAAACACCAAAAACATTTTCTAAGATGCTGCCATCGGTATCGTAAAGTACCCAAAAGCCGTATCCGTTTTCTTGGGTATAAAATTGCAGCGCGTTCGAACCAACAACGTCAGCGATGCCCGTTTGGTCTTCAATAGTGCCAGCTACATTGGCTTCAAAAGTAGACGTTTGAACATTATTCCATTGAGTGAAGCCATCTTGAGTGATTTGATTGGCTTGCTCAATCGTCAAAAATGGCGTCGTGCCATCGTAGTCATAAGTAAATGCTTCACCGCCATCGACGTAGACTGGAATCGAACCTTTAGAGGTATCCCATACGAAAGGTGTTGGGTTACCATCTGCAGTGGTATATAGAGGACCACCGGCTTGTACAGCACTTGCTGAGAGTAGAGTGGCAATCGCAATTGTTAATGTATTACGTTTCATTATTTCATCTTCCCATTGCTGATCCATTGCTCAGACACTGCTTTACCAAGCAGGCTCATAAACGCCGGTGCGCTGTAGGCACCTTGAGTGTCTACCATCGTTTGTTCTGACTGCGTAAGCGTACCTTCGGCAAACTCTAAGTTGTCGAAAATGCCTTGGTTATTAAACTCATTCACTACCTTGCCACCTTGAAGAACGAATTTACCGTTCGCCAGACCTGCCGTTGAGCGCAGACCTGTCAGTGACGCGGCTTTATGCATAAACACAACAACAACTTCGTCTTGATTCCAGCGTGGGAAACCTTCTGGAGACAGCGCTAGCATTTTATTGCCATTTGCAAGTGTACGAGGCTTAAGCAGCCCGAATTGACGAAAAGTGTATTCAGAGCCTTCTGCATGGTTTCCTAATGCGGCTTCGCCTACTTTGATGGTGACTTCCGTGTACGGAAGACCTTGCTCGGAAATGCCATCAGTGACGCTTTGAACCTGACCTGACATAATACTTTCAGAGTCGGCGATGAGTTGTTTGAGGTTTTGTGATTGAAGTTGGGCGGCTTGTGCGATAGGTGCGAGCAGCGCAAACGCTGACAGCAACACAGCCATCTTTGATCTGAGTTTCATTAGTTATCCTTGACTACATTTTTCGCAATTTATTTAGGTAGATCCTCTACCGTCGAATAAAAGTAACGAATGGTTTCTAATTGCGACATCAGGGAACCCCTGATTTTTTTAAAACTGTATTGATGTGCAATCATTTGCTAGTAAATGGAAGAGAAAAGGTTGGAGCTATCGATAGCGTGATGGTATAAAAAAGGCCATCCGAAGATGGCCTTAGTTTTTCTTGGGCGGAGCAATTGGAGTCTTTAGTGATAGCTTGGCTATCGTATAAAAACAGAGTAGGGCGTCTAAGCGTTACGCCCTATATTATTAGTTAAATGTCACGCTAGAGATGCTTGAGCAATTTCCGCTGGATGGTTCACAGACTTTGTAGCTGTACATGCCGTAAGCATCGCTTGCTAACGCGTCAGTGTAAGCGCCATCATTACCCGTTGTCGAAATCACAGTGCCATTACGGTAAACCTCGACTTTACGAGTGCTCGCATTCACCCATTCCAAGTTAACGTTGTAACCTTTTCTGCCTGTAGACGTCGACGTTGTCAGTTCAATATATGTCGCAGATTGTGCATCACAGCCGTTCGCTAACAAGTACTCGTTGGCATCGGAAATTTTTACAATGCCGTAGCCGAAGTAGTTGTCATGGCCTGACGCACCAGCGTCAAACGCCGTTTGTTTTAGGGCGTCACGAATTTGAGAGCCAGTACACTCTTGGTGATTTGACCACAGCAGGGCAGCCATACCTGCAACGCCTGGAGTCGCCATTGACGTACCGCTCATAAAGCCGTAATCAGAAGAGCCCACATCAACCGATACATTGCTTGCCGCAAGAAGGCGCTCACGATCACTTAGTGCTGCGCCAATCGCTGGAATGGATGAGGTTGTTGTATCACCCAAAGTACCGTTTAGGATGCCGTCCACGTTATTGACGATAACCGCGCCCAGGCCACCAGAGTTTTCACAGTTCATCACTTTTTCATCAAAGGTGATTTCGCCACGGTCAATGACACAAATCTTGCCTTCAGCATCGGTGTCGACCGCATTACCGAGTCCCATATAGTGAATAGCGCCTGATACATCGCCGTCGCTTGAGTAAGTCATTGCTGAAGAAGCGATAACTTCATCACCGACGCTGACGACAGACGTTGATGCCATATCAGCAGGATAAGTAGAAAGTGTGTTTACACCGCCCGCGGTCACTTCTACACAGGTTGAATCGATGATTTCCTGGCTGTTTTTACCTTTCTTGCCGTTGTAGACCACAGTACATTCTGGGAACTGAGAAAAGGCTGCGATGTCATCATTGGCATCGTTGGCACCCACCATCATGACTGACTGATAGCCCGCAGGGTAAGAAAGGACATCATTACCATCGTTGCCTGCCGCTGCAAGCACTAAGCCACCGTTGTTCGTGAAGGTTTTAAATGCGCTTTCTTCTGCTGTTGTTGGCGCACCGCCACCCAAGCTCATGTTAATGATATTCGCACCAGCGTCAGCACATTTTTCAGCCGCGTAAGCCAAGTCAGAAGAGTATCCCCAGCCATCAGCATTAAATACTTTTACGATGTGCATCGGTACGCCCGGCGCCATGCCGATGATGCCAAAGCCGTTGTCTGCAGCGCCAATCGTACCGGCTACGTGTGTACCGTGTGGACCACCATGCTCATCCCAGCTGCCCGTACCAGCGTCATCATCGCCGGTAATGCTTGCCCAATCGAAGTCGTTATTCGAACGGTCTAAACCCGAGTCAATCACACAAACTTTCATGCCGTTGTTCGGTTGAAAAGTCAGTTGATCTGCTTGTGATTGGTACACGGCGTAAGGCGTTAGCTGAGTTTCACGCGCGTCACCGATGTCATCGCTGTAGCTGAGCAGTTTACGCTTTGCATCTTCTTCAATAAGTTGGATGTGAGGGTTATTTAAAAGTCCTTTGACGGCTTCTAAATCCTTACCCGTGAAGGTTGCAGCAAAAAACTCCTGACCTTCCACATTGATTTCAGCACCCAGTTTTTTAGCCAGGTTTTTCACCACGCCCTTGTTAGCGCTGTCTACCTGAATGATGTAACGGTCGTCAGCGGCGTGAGCGGCAAACGACAAGCAAATGCCCATTGCGATGAGCGATTTATTCAAAACTTTCATAATCATCCCTAAAGAGTAACGTCCAGTGATCCGCTGGAGTTTTAATAAAATTGGTGGATTTGTTTAGAAAAAGGTGGCTATTCATTTACTAGCCACCTGTTCGCTTCAATCGCAATTAATCCGTCAAGTGTTCACAGCGACCAAATTCAGCGCCAGCTTTCACTTTATTCATTAATCCTTTCGGGAAGCCCGTTTTAATCGAAGCGCCGTTTTCACAAACGTACACGTGAGACATATCTATGAGAAAAGAAATAAGAGAACCGGCAACACCGCCTGTCATTTTAGAACCAGAACCATCTAGAGACATTGGGTTATCCATATAGGAATCTTGTGCTTCTAACACACCTTGTTTCTCGAAGAACTCATTTGTCGTCATCCAGCCTAGGCCTTTGATGTAGATACCACCTGTATAGCCAGTACGGACACTACCACCACGACCGATGATCACGTCGCCGTTGTCGCTCATATCAGAAGGTGACATTCCAACGTATTTACCCATCGCAGCATGAACCCAGTCAACGCCTCTGCTTTCACAGAAGTTACTGCCTAGTAACACCAGCGGTACATCGTTACACCACTCCAGACTGCCAATATCGGTAAACGCTGCGTCTCCTTCTTTGCTGTGATCCCACAGCAGAACGTTTCCGTTTTTGGTTTCTAGTGCGACTTGCTTACCATCATAAGAAGAGGCATACGCGCCAAGAGCGCCAGCAGAATCATAAAGGTTGATCATTTCACCTTCGTTGACCCAAGCCACGGCTTTGTTGCCACCAAGTGAACCCAGTACGACCTCGCCGTTGCCTGAAATCGCATGGGCGCGAGTCCAAGCTGTTTTTGACCAATCGACACTACTGGTATCTAGCTCATGCATGCCAGTTTTTTCAGTCCAGATGAACGGAACGATCTCACCCGCAAAGTATGTGGAACAGATGCCATTGCCATCTAGATCTTTGTATGCGGTACCAACCGCGGTATTACCAGAAGCGTCAATATCCCAACCTACAGCAGATGATTTGCCTTGTTGACTGCTACCACCACAAATGTTTCCTGCTAGGTCTCCTAGCGGTAGAACGCCATTTGCTTCGGTCCAGATTGCCGGAGCAGTGACGCCGTTTCTATCGTGATCAGAATTAACGAGAAGTTTGTTACCATTAGCGCTCATTCTGGCAGAACTGGTGCTTAGATAGCTAGGAAGTGTGCGAATTTCATTCTTTCCATCCCACATGAATGGAGTACTACCTAACATACCGATTGAGGATTTACCATTTTTCGCCAAGTCGGTTAAATGTGCGTAAATGACAGGTTTGAAATCGACACCGTCTTCATAGCCGTTAAACACTAAATCCGCCTGTTTGGTTTGACCTGCTTCTGCAACAATAGGAGTTGCGTCACATGGATCATCAGAGATTGGGTTGCTCCCTTCGCTATCGTTCCAGTATTCAGCAGCAGAGAGGATCTTTGTTGTATCTGTTGGGTAGGATCCACTGGTGATCTCTTCGGTGTAAAGCACGTAACTTTCGCCCGGTGTCAGACCATTAATTTTAAAGTAGCCATCAGGTCCAACTTTCCCTTGAGTTAAGTTACCTGACTGAGCAGATACCGCATCAAACAGAGGATCTGCAATATTACGTGCGATGATGTTTATCCCACTGTATTCCGTCGAACCATCTTTTAAGCGCAGCGTACCTTCAATCGAACCAAATTGGCTCAAGTAGGCTTGAGTCGGGTAAAGGTTGGAAATCGCCACACGGTCATCAGATATATTGACTGTGCTTTGTGCCACCGCTCCGGCACCATGATGGCCGATGAATGGGTACATGGTTTCAATGATTTCAGGGTCTGCTCGGTTTACAGGAGCCGCGTAGAAATTACCGGTATCGTGTGCGTGAATCGCCTCTACATCACACCCTGCGACGCCCGGGAAATAGGGGGTCGATGGATTACTTTTGTATCCCATATGACCATTAGTTTGTGAGTGAGAGAGGTTTAATGCGTGGCCGATTTCGTGAGTAAACACCCCCGCAATTTTAAGGCCTGCATTGTCAGTATCCCATACGTTCCAACCATTGATGACGGTCGTTGCTTCGATAATCTTGTTGTTCCCGTCGACAATTTCAGGGAAGGAAATACCTAATACAGATTCTTTTGAAACACCGAATAAATTTTCTAAAATGCTGCCGTCGGTATCGTAAAGCACCCAAAAGCCGTAGCCATTCTGTTGGGTATAAAATTGCAACGCATTAGAGCCATCGACGTCAGCAATACCGGTTTGAGATTCGATTGTGATCAGGTTTTCGATGTCGGCACTGAAGGCTGACGTTTCAACATTATTCCACTGCGCAAAAGCAAATTGAGTGATTTGCTGTGCTCTATCAATGGTTAAAAATGGCGTCGTTCCATCATAGTCATAAGTAAAGGCTTCACCGCCATCAACATAGACTGGAATTGAGCCATTTGAGGTGTCCCACACGTATGGGGTTGGGTTACCATCATCTGATGTAAAAAGTGGGCCACCGGCTTGTACAGCACTGGTCGAGAGTAAAGTGGCAATCGCAATTGTTAATGTATTATGTTTCATTATTTCATCTTCCCATTGCTGATCCACTGCTCAGACACTGCTTTACCTAGCAGGCTCATAAAGGCGGGTGCGCTGTAAGCTCCTTGAGTCTCTACCATTGTTTGTTCTGATTGCGTTAGTGCGCCTTCAGCAAACTCTAAGTTGTCGAAAATACCTTGGTTATTAAACTCATTCACTACCTTGCCACCTTGAAGAACGAATTTACCGTTCGCCAGACCTGCCGTTGAGCGCAGACCAGTCAGTGACGCGGCTTTGTGCATGAACACAACAACGACTTCGTCTTGGTTCCAGCGTGGGAAACCTTCTGGAGACAGCGCAAGCATTTTGTTGCCATTTGGCAGAGTACGAGGCTTAAGCAAGCCAAATTGACGGAATGTGTATTCAGAGCCTTCGGCATGGTTGCCTAAAGCCGCTTCACCTACTTTGATGGTGACTTCTGTGTATGGCATGCCTTGCTCGGAAATGCCATCGGTAACGCTTTGAACCTGCCCTGAAATAATACTTTCAGAATCAGCAATGAGTTGTTTTAGGTTTTGTGATTGGAGCTGCGCAGCTTGTGCGATAGGTGCGAACAGCGTGAACGCTGACAGCAACACAGCTATCTTTGATCTGAGTTTCATTAGTTATCCTTGACTATATTTTTAGCAAATGATTTAGGTAGCTCCTCTACCATCGAATGAAAATAGCGAATGGTATTAAATTGCGATATCAGGGATTCCCTGATTTTTTAAAAACTACAAAACTATGATGGCTTTATTTACAAAGGGATTACTTGAAGGGTGAATGGGAATATTACGGGCTACATATGCACTGTTATTAGATATATGCTTGTTTTTGAAAGGGATAACCGTTATGGTGAATTTTCCTCTCTTTTTATCTGCTTTTTAAGGCTAGAACTCTTGCTCAGATTTTACTCTACGCAAGTGTTGACCTTGCTTCCATAAAATAGCGATTACCAATTGAAATTTGAGTGTTATAAATATCTATTTTTCTCCCTATAATTAGTCGGAATTATCAAAAATTATTTATTTCAGGGAATAGTAGTTCGATAAAAATAGATTTATCACTACTTATTGCTGTGACAATAATGGTTCTTCTTCTATTTATTTAAGTTGATGTAAAAAAATAATGGTGTTATTCAAATGTTAATCAATGCATTAAAGGATTAATGCATCACTCTATAGATACATATAATTTGTAAGTGTACTAGCGCACTAGTTTAGTAGAGTGTTAAGTTTTTTGCTAGTAAAATGGTTCTATGAATCGGGGTAAGAGCCACATGGATTGTGTAAGTTTTGAAGATCCAGATAGATGGATACGTTTTCTTAATCAAAAATTACAAAACAGTAAGGAGGAAGAAAGAGCAAGTATATCTAGGGAACTGCATGACGATCTCGGGCAGATATTAACCGCTATTCAAATCAACTTACAATTGCACCGGAAGGAGTGTTGTAATCGTAGTGACCGCGTCAATGACTCAATAGAGTTAATTGAAGACATTATAGAGAAAGTTCGCCATAAATCTGCCGAGTTAAGACCCGGTGTTATTAGTGAGCTATGTTTTATTGATGCAATTAAACGTCTTCTTGAAAAAATGTCTATATCTCAAGAGAATAAAATAGATTTTAAATATAGAAATAACTTCCCTGATGTCAGTCAACAATTAAAGGTTGACGTGTTCAGAATAATCCAAGAAGCCGTAAATAATGCAATCCGCCACGCTAACGCGACCAACATCTTCGTTAATTTAGACTTTGACAGAGAAAAAGTAACAGTATCTATCTCGGATAATGGTAATGGTTTTGAAATAACCAGCATAAAGCGCAAAGTAAACACCAACCTACACCTAGGATTGCTGGGTATGGAGGAAAGGGCTAGGCGTCACAACGGAAAAATCCATATCCAATCAGAGCTAAATACTGGAACAAGAATATTGGCGGAATTTAAATATGATCTATAAGAGTAGAGTATTTATTGTTGATGACCATGATATCGTCAGAGCGGGTATATGCAGTATTTTAAACACCTTATCAAGTGTTGAAGTGGTTGGTGAAAGTGGAACGGGGCTCAACTTGATCCCAAATCTGAAAAAGTCTAAACCAGACCTACTTATTCTGGACGTCTCAATTAAGGGGATCAATGGAATAGAGCTGATTAGTATGATCCGAAAGCACAAGATACCAATTAACATCCTTATGCTATCGATGCATAAAAATATTGAGTATGTTGCAAGATGCTTAAGAAATGGTGCTCAAGGTTATTTACTTAAAGATTCTGCAGTGGAAGAGCTGGAGCTAGCGGTTGGATCCGTTATGAGTGGTGGAAGCTATATCAGCCAAAAAATCGACAAGCCTATGCTCAAGGACTTGCTAGGAAAAACGCAAGATGCAGTACCTTTGGATTTACTGACAAGCAGACAGCGGCAAATACTTCAGCTAATCGTCGAAGGGTATTCCACAAACAAAATAGCTGACGATACATGCATTAGTATCAAAACCGTTGAAACACACAGATCCAACATCATGAAGAAGTTGAATATTAAAGATATTCCAAATCTTGTTCGCTTTGCCATTGAGAACAAGCTCTTGGTTCCAACAACGTGAGTACCAGGCTGTGAATCATTCCTCCTAATGCAAAGAGTATGATGCTTTTGGTAAAAGGGGGAATGTTAAGAACAACAACGAAAAGGGCGCTACTGAGAGCAACGCTGCCACCCAGTGGATGCAAAGTATTTCGGTAACCCTTTAGTTCAGTTGGCACAAAACAATAATAAAAAAACAAAAAGGGCGATAACTCTAGGAGTTATCGCCCTTTCCAAACGTTTGGTGGAGCTGGCGGGAGTTGAAATGGTTTCTCACTT
>ERZ1673961.757-NODE-757-length-10685-cov-12.623424_pt1 | contig 10685 bp, 9 predicted proteins | sample MGYA00580189_ERZ1673961 | MGnify/ENA primary metagenome ERZ1673961 (study PRJEB41334, sample SAMN05608105) | rock metagenome | biome: terrestrial subsurface; feature: shale formation; material: shale | place: USA: Pennsylvania ... | reverse complement strand
ACAGCAATTGGTTGGAAAAACACCAACCATATACGTAAGATTCATGTGTCTATTATGTTAATAGGCAAACAATCTCTTTATCACCTATGTGTAGTAATCAAAATGACGTCTAAAAAAAATCTGATTTTATGTGCCGGGTTGGCCGTCATTGGGGGAGTCATCTTCTCTCAATTCGCCGTTTCACCCGTACTGAGCTTTCTTATCGGTGTTGTCGCTACTGCTTTTCTGTTTTCATTTTCTAGCCAGACACCAATTGATCAATCAACCGACTCTGACCCATCAACCAAAACCTTGTATGTCGGAAACCTGCCTTATAAGGCAAATGAAAGTCATGTTCGCGATTTATTTGCGGAATATGGACAAGTCTATGCCGTGCGATTAATGAAAGATAAACGTACTGGTAAAAGAAGAGGATTTGGATTTGTTGTGATGGCCGCTGCAGATGCTGAACCAGCCATCGCCAAGTTAAATGAAAAGCTATATATGGATCGTACACTTAAAGTGCGTATCGCTAACGATCCGAAACACCCGGAAGGCGATAAATTTGAACAGGAGTAAAACCTAGCTTCGCCAGACACACATTCAGTGCATCTTCTTGCCAAGGAGGTGCACTGGCAAAAATTCGTTTAGTCCCCTCTTCTGTGGTTTCCTTACACTGCTCACTATCTAATAACGTCTTTACTCGACGTGCTATCGCTTTTCCTGAGTCAACTAATGTGACCTCACCATCCAGTGCCTGATGAATTTCTTCTTTAAGAAGTGGAAAGTGAGTGCAACCTAATACAGCGACATCCACTTTATTGCGGATAGGTTCCAAGATGTCTTTTAGTTCTTCAATGCAAGCCTCTTTCCCACGCAGCTTTTCTTCCGCTATATCGACCAGGCGGGTAGAGCCCAATAACTCAACAGGTTTTCCCTGAGCATAATCACGAATCAATTTGTGGGTATATTGTCGAGTAACTGTGGCTGGCGTCGCGATCAATCCCACGCCTTTAGAAGCAAGTAATGACGCTGGCTTAATAGCAGGGACAACTCCAACAACAGGAATCGCTAGCTTTGCACGTAGTGACGGGAGCACTATCGTACTTGCGGTGTTACACGCGATGACAACAATATCGACCTGATACTCTTCCACTAGCGCGGATACCAGTTGGTTCACACGAGAAATGAGAACGCTTTGTTTTAGCTCTCCGTATGGGTATGCCTGATTGTCGAATAGATATAGGTAGTCCATTTGCGGCAATAGACGATGGATTTCTTTAAATACAGAAAGCCCTCCGACACCGGAGTCAAACACCAGAACCTTTTTCTTATTCGCTACTCGCACGAGTCTTACCTAAGCAATATAAACGCTGCGATCATACTGGCTAGATTTGTTTTGGCAATGCTTTGGCACTGTATCTTTGATGACTAAACCTCTCCCCAGTCTCGACCTCTCGCTTAACCAGTTCTATATGGCCTTGAAATGAAGGGGCAGATGTCACCAAGGTATGAAACTCGCCATTTTCTCCACAAGGGTCAATATGACTTGGTAGCGAATCAACCAGCGGTTTGTCATACCAACGCCCGCACCAATCTGATGATAGTACTTGACCATCCGTCGTTATGAGCATGGTTTGAATACCGCGATCAATGATTTCCATCGCCAGCGCTTTGCTGCTCTCCCCTAATAGAGGGAATACACATTCCCAGCCAGCAGGTTCTATATAGCTACGTCGATAATCAGCGATACCATTGCAGAACATGTCACCAAAAGCGACAGCTTGTATATTTAACTCACTCTCAGCCAATGCTGTGACAATGGTAGATTGGTAGATGTCATTACTTGGGAAGACGGCAGGCAACTCAATGGTGATCAATGGAAGGCCAAGTAAGTCAGCCTGCATCTGCACAACTTCAAGAGGAGTTGCTTGAAAGGGAACTTCGTCGTCAACATAAGTGGTGTAGAGTCCAACGACTTCGTAATTTGGGTCTTCTTGCAATCTTTCTAACGTCAAAGTGGAATCTTTACCACTAGACCAACTGATCACGACGCGTTTCGGTTTGCTCATGATGCCTCCATACGATCCTTGAAAAGAAAAAACCGCCCGAAGGCGGCTTTCATTCATAACTCAGGTTAGAATTGGTAACCGATGTTTACGTAGTAAGCACGCTCTGCCGCAGGATAACCCAACGCCATTTCATACTCTTCATCAAACAAGTTATCGATACGAGCACTAACCGTGGTTGACTCATTAGGGTAGTAAGTAACTGCTGTATCTACCAGTGAGTAAGAAGGCATGTATACGTCTTGAGATGGCCAAGTGCTGTAATCAACATCTGGGCGCTTACCTACGTATAGATAGCTAATTGACCAATCAACCTTGTCAAAGTTTACAATCGCGTTCCACTTGTACATTTCTTTGGCACGACGTTGCAGCTGATCGCCATTGTCATCTTCTGCATCTTTGTAATCAGCACTCACTTGATGCTGTACAATACCAGTTTCAAACTCGGCAACTAATTCAACACCTTGAATGTGTGTTTCACCGTCAACATTCAGGTACTTGTATGTCGTCGGATGGTAGTCGATAAGATTGGTGATCTTGTAGTCGTAACCTGTCAGTGACCAGAAAACGCCCTGAACATCACCACTAAAGCTGATTTCCCATGCATCCGACTCTTCTGGCTTAAGATCTTTTTCACCGTAAGTTGGGTCGTATTGCTGATAAAGGTTCGGCGCTTTAAATGCAGTACCAAAAGAGGCTTTAGCGCCAAACTCTGGGACGAACTGGTAACCCGCAGCCAGACTGTAAGTAAACTCACTGCCGTACTCTTCGTTATCATCGATCCGGGCACTGCCTTCGAGCATAGCGTTATCAATCGTTGCGGTCGCGATACCAAATAACGCGCCATTGGTGCGATCGAACGTTTTATTTGCGTTCTTATCAACATAAGACTCGTCACGCCAATCAATACCACCAGCAAACGTTGTATTGTTGTTTAGAAGGTAGCTGTTGGTCCACTGCACATTTTGCTGTTCTAGCTCGTCTTCTGTACCTGAGTGCTTACCTGCCGACTGTTGGTAATTCCATGACTTTTGCTTCTGTGCCGTCACTTGTAACTCAGACATCAGATTGTCAGATTGGTATTTGCCGCCAATCGTTGCCGAGAAATCATCTTTCTCTGCTTCGTAGTAGGCGCGACTGCCATAGCTGCTGTCGTACTGGTAAACGTTCTCGTATGCACGGAAGTTACCAAATGCTGACCACTGCTTATCAAAATTATGCACGTAGCCAATCAGACCATTCTTGGTTTCAAAGCCATGACGATCACCATCGTTGATGCCAGCAACCGGGCGAACGTTGTAGCCGTCATCACTTTCAGTTCCCAGTGCAAGATTCAACTGACCATTGTCACCAACTTTGATACCCGATGCGATACTCAGTTCTTGATAATCAAGGCTACCCAGACCTGCGCTCAACTTGGTGCTTTCATCTTCCGCGCGAGCCACGGTAATAATATTTATAACACCACCAATCGCTTCAGAACCGTACAGAGACGCACGAGCGCCGCGAACATACTCAATGCGCTGAACATAAGTCAGTGGGATCTGGTTGAAATCAACCGCACCTTTTGCTGCACGAGCAAAACGTACACCATCGACCAGAACCAAAACTTGGTCTGAACTTGTACCACGCACAAATAGCGAAGCTAACTGACCACGACCACCATTTTGCGTAACCTGAATACCAGTAAGTCGACGCAATACATCCGGTAGAGTCTTAGCTTGAATACGGTCGATATCTTCTCGAGTCACAACTTCCACATCAGCAAGCGTATTGCTTTCAGCTTGTTCAAATCGGTTAGCGGTAACAACGAGCGTTTCGTCAACGGAGGTTTCTTGGGCCTGTAGATAAGAGACAGGTGAAAGCAGCGATGCCAGAGTGATCGCCAATGCGGATTTTTTCATTATATTGTCCTAAATCGCGTAATTCCTTCCGAGCCCTGCCATTTAATGGCAGACCAGTGCTGTGGCTCAGTTGCTGGCAGGTATTCGGACTTAAGAGCTTGGCTTCTACCCCTCCTACTCGCTCGACTTCCCACATCAACCAATGCAGTGTCTTAATAAGCTTTCGTTCTCTTTTACCGCTGCGCGTCAGTTCTGGAGTTTCACCAGATTCCCATTTCAGCCATCTAGATTGCTAGATAGCACCAGCTTGAGGCTGATATTATTCAGCTATGGATTATTTGTCCAGCCAATATTACCCCTATAAATTGTAACGTTTTGATTAATTGCGCTTTCTACTTAACCTGTACACACTATCTTTAGATCAATTCAAGTACAAAACTGGACATACTGTTGAGATTGAATAAAATCTGCGCTCTTAAATTGAATGCACCATAAAAGGTAAGATCATGGCTACTCTTGATGTAAACCCACAACACTACCAAGAACAACTGGCGGAAAAAGTTGAACGTCTCACTGATATGTTCTCGCCATACAACGTGCCAGAGCTGGAAGTGTTTGAATCACCAGAGCAGCACTACCGTATGCGTGCTGAGTTTCGTGTTTGGCATGAAGGTGAAGACCTTTACTACATCATGTTCAATCAGGAAACTCGTGAAAAATACCGCGTTGATCAGTTCCCTGCAGCAAGCCGTCTTATCAATGATTTGATGCCACTACTGATTGAAGCGATGAAAGACAACGACTCTCTGCGTCGTAAATTATTCCAAGTGGACTTTCTGTCTACACTGAGCGGTGAGATTCTGGTTTCTCTGCTTTACCATCGCCAGTTGGATGATGAGTGGATTGAAAACGCGAAAGCAATGAAGCAGCGTCTGAATGATGAAGGTTTCAACCTCAATATCATCGGCCGTGCACGCAAGATGAAAATCGTCCTCGACCAAGACTATGTCATCGAGAAATTAGATGTGAATGGTCAGTCATACATTTACCAACAAGTAGAAAACAGCTTTACACAACCAAACGGTAAAGTAGCAGAGAAGATGCTGGAATGGGCAGTAGACTGCACGCAAGACAGCACTGGTGACCTGTTAGAGCTTTACTGTGGCAACGGTAACTTCTCGCTGGCATTGGCACAAAACTTTGACCGCGTTTTGGCAACCGAACTGGCGAAGCCTTCTGTGGTATCTGCTCAATACAATATCGCAGCGAATGAGATTGATAACGTACAAATCCTGCGACTTTCAGCAGAAGAGTTTACTCAGGCGATCGAAGGTAAACGTGAGTTCCGCCGCTTGCAAGATGCTGGCGTGGATTTGAAGAGCTACAACTGCAACACAATTTTTGTGGACCCGCCACGTTCAGGTATGGATGTGGACACCTGTAAAATGGTGCAAGGTTACGAGCGTATCATGTACATCTCTTGTAACCCTGACACTCTGAAAGAGAACTTGGACATTTTGAGCGAAACACACAAAGTCACACGTTTTGCTCTGTTCGATCAGTTCCCATACACCCACCACATGGAAGCAGGTGTACTGCTAGAGCGCATAAAGTAAGGGATTTAAAGATTTATTACTTTAGAAAAAATCGGACTGGGTACGGCATGGGGTACGGATGGCATCCTGCCGATAACCAAATAAAAAAGAGGTGCAACATCGCACCTCTTTTTTATTGTCATCCCTAAACCACCGCTTTTAGCGTTGGTGATTGTTTCAAAACTCTATAGCCTAATTCGGTTAGTAACCTTAACTGACTGCAAAGTCTGGTTTTGCTGAAGAACCAAGTTATAAGTATTAGGATCACCTTCAGCTCGAATAGAAACAATCAATGAATATTTAAGAGGCTCCAATTCTTTTTGGACATCCCCTCCCTTCTCACGAGCATGATACTTGACATCAAATACAGGTTTTAACAATGTGGAGCGTTTAAACCGTTGCGTCCTAGAGATACATGTTTCCCACTTGTGCGCATCCTCTCGTAGTTCTTCTTCAGTTTCATATAGGTTACCAACAGAGAAAAACGATTTCGTATCTGCATGTGTAGCTGTGCCTGTAACTTTTTCTTCATGACCGCGAAAAACAATATCAAGACCACTTCTCGTATAGTGCAACGGATGCTCCGGATCAGTTATAGCATTGAAACAAAAAGTAGCCTTTAGATGAACCCATGTACAATCGATCCCCTCAGGCAATGGGATTGGAACCCTCAGATGCTGAGATTTTTTCAATTCGCCTTGGTACACTACGATCGCCTCATCATCTAAGCATTCGACAACCTCTTCAGGAGTTCGAGGAAGAGCTCCCCATCCAACTTCATTTTGCTCTTTTCCATCTCTATCTGCTTGATGAATCATCAGAGCTTTTACTGTTGAAGGAGTCAAAGCAAACTCAGTAATAGAATCTATACCTGCGGCAACTCTTAAAGCATAGGGAGCTGCATAGCTAGTACCCAAGGTTCCCACAATTGAGTGTGTTAGCGGGGAATAGACTTTAAATAGCTCATCATCCGAGCCACCGAATATAACTCCATCAGGCTTTACAACTCCAGGGCTTCGACCTGGTCCAATGCAACTATAAGATGCTCGCTTCCAGTCTAAGCCCTGTGAATTTGACGCACCAACAGCAAAACAATTAACCATATCGCTTGGAGGTTGAATTCTTGCGTATTCGCCCTCCAAATCACCATCATTTCCGATAGCAACAGTTGCGAAACAATGTCCGTCTTGTAGCAGTTTATCTATTACAGAAGTCCAAACATGTACGTCATCATCATCAATGGCTAATCGAGGTCCCAAACTAAGGTTAACATACTTATATTCCTTTGTTTTTAATACACTCTCTATCCTTGTTAGTACATCAAACAAATCAGGATCTGTATCATCTGCAGATAAGACACGAACAATATCAACATTTGTGTATGGGGCATCCATCTGACTATTATTACCGTCATAAGGTCCAAATAGGTATGTAGAGCAAACTTCACTTCCATGAGCCAATAGGCTGGGATGACCGACTGTTACATCTGATGGAATATGTTCCGTTACCCATTGTCCTAGAACATGTTCTGTTCCAATTCCCCCATCGAAAATACAGACTTTAAAATCATTATTAAGCTCTTTAAATTCTGGTAAGGAGAACGTATCTTTAATAGCCATTCTTGTTGCTTCAGGACGGTTGAAACGCAACTTAGGCATACTTCTGAGAGCTCGAAGATGAGAAAATTCGGCAAGCTCATCTTCAGAACCATTTTTAATCGTTACAGGTAAAAATGTTAAACCACCAACGGTTTTAGAACGAGTCCAGTCAACAGCTCCCCCAAGCAAGTTCGAGTATTGCTCAAAAGAACTACGTATATATCCGTCATCCTCTGAAGCATGTAAAACAACTTCTAATTTCAACTCGTCTTGTTCGGGGTCAATGTATTTGATCTTTTCATCAGAGCTTATTGAACTCACGTCCTCAAGGGACTGGATAAGTTCTTTAGTATTGTCCGGTAACACATCATTTTTGATGCTATTCAGCATTGCCTCAAATTTACTTCGAGTACCAGAAACAAAAATGCATGAAGTTAAGCCTTTTTCTGGATGCTTTATCACAGCCCATTTTCTAGGCTTTATTCGCATAGATTTGGAGCCCACATCTTTAATATCGTACTTATTAAACAAGCTCGTAGGATAGTATGATTTAGCTAAATATGATGGATGTTGAATGAACTTTACTACCACCTCACCATTTGGGCATTGAACCAAAGGCTTGGAGTCTATGTCCTCAAGAATAATAGATAGATCCCGTACCAGTCTTTCTCGAGCTTCAGCAAACGAATATGGGTGCTTTTTGTCGCCACCACCTGACTTAACTGTCACTTTGCTGGTTAACGTTTCACCATAGCCAATAATAAAGTTCTTCATAGTATCCATTACCTCTTCAGCGAATCTTCAATCGACCGTTTTACAGTAGGTCGACTTATACCCAATTTGGCTGAGATAGCTCGCTGAGAAAGCCCCTGTTCATGAAGCTTAACCACCATCGCTTTTTTCTCATCAAAATTCAGTTCTTCGTAATAGTTAACGCTTTCCTGTCCAGCTAAGGCTCGTAAAGAGATAGCAGAAATAACACTAGCTCTTTTCTCCTGAGTAAGTTCTCTATCAATATCGCTAAATGACATTCCATCAAACTTATCTATATCTTCACTCTTTCCATGCGGTATATCTGGCCAATACTCCCGAAGATAGTCGTTGATCATGCTCCGAGATGGCATAGAAAACGTAATCTCCATATCAAAGCGTCTCCAGATTGCAGGATCTAACAACTCTCCATGGTTCGTAGCTGCAATCAAAAGGGATGATGACGGCCATTCATCAATAGTTTGAAGTAAAACCGTTACAAGTCTTTTTAATTCACCAAGTTCTCTATCATCATCTCTTCGCTTAGCTATCGCGTCGAACTCATCTAACAACAAGACACATGGGAAAGACATTGCATGCTCTAATACAGCTCGAACATTGCTGCCTGTTTTTCCTAAAAAGCTACTCATCACTGTAGCTAAATCCAAAACTAACAGAGGTAGTTCTAACTTGTTGGCTAGCCACCTAGCAGACATCGTTTTACCCACACCTGGAGGACCTTGAAAAATCATCGATTTGGTTGGCTGTAGTCCCTCAGAAAGCAACGCATCTTCATATTTTCTTTCTAATAGCACTTGCTCGAATAGTTCGCGGGTATCCTCTGAGTATATAGGGGCTCTCAACCACATTGCGGGTTCCTCGACCCTAATAAGACTTTGTCGACTATCAGAGTCTACAGGCAGTGGTTGCCTCCTTAAATCTCTACTTCGAAGAGCGTCAGATTCCAACCTTTTTGTCAATTGCTCATAAAGTGAAGCATTGCTCACCCTTATCTTCGAGGCTAACTTTCTAACTGCCATTTGTCCGATAGACTTATCACCTTTCAAGGCTGCATCTACCAAACTCAGAATAACTTTATCTTCCATCGTAATAGCTCACTAAAAATAACAACAGCATAATGGTAAGTTCATGAGAAAATTTTACCACAAAAAAATCAAACATTACCACTATAAATATAAATATTTACCACCTGAAAACACAAAGTGGTAAGTCAAAAAACAAAGGCAGTACCGCTAAACTAAAGCAACACCTTTAACCTAAAAATCTTCAGGCATATGTCATCAATGTGAAATCCCATCATTGATTCCGACAGGAGCCTGAAATGAATCCCAAAACTTCCGATTACCAAAAGCAGCAACGCTATCAGGAAAATGAAATCCTAGAGCATGCGGCTGAGATACTGGCTACGCGCTACGTGCGTGGAGATGCCCTCACCAATCCTGATGCCACCAAAGAATATGTGCGCTGTAAGCTAGGCAGCTATGAGCGTGAAGTGTTTGCCTTATTGCTACTGGATAACCAAAACCGACTGATTGAGTTTAAAGAGCTGTTTCAAGGAACGGTGAACGCGGCCAGCGTCTACCCGCGAGAAGTGGTGAAAGCAGTGTTGGAAGTGAATGCCGCAGCGGTGATATTTGCGCATAACCATCCATCCGGTGACTCAACACCGTCTCAAGCGGACAGACGCATAACCGATAGACTTAAAGATGCGCTCGCGCTGGTGGATGTTCGCGTTCTCGACCATATCGTGACAGGCAATACCTGCACCTCGTTTGCCGAAAGGGGGTGGTTATGATTGAGCAACATTACGGTGAGCTTTCTATTGATGACGCTTTACATGCGTCATTGGAAGCACTTTTGAATCGATACACTCTCCCAGAGAACGCTGAACGGCTCGTGCTGAACTGCCGCCAAATGAGTTACTACCGACATCGACAAGGTTTGCACCCGATAGAGGTACATCTTAAACGTGAGTCAACCTCAAGCCCTTGGCTGGTGGTGTTCTTTGCCAGCTTCTCTTATCCTGATGACAACAGCACAACCGTTGAGCCTGAGCTGTACTTTCACCTAGCTAATCGCTGGTGCTATCAACCCGATGTGGGGAGCACGGATTTATCCCACCCAGAAGTACAAGAGCTGCTCTCGGTATGGATGAAAGCCTTTGCTCGTCACCTTTCCAGAAACGTCTTTGATGACGTGCAACTGACAATGGTCGGCACGTTCAACTAAATCCTAATCTCTCATTTCTTATTTGAATCCTGAAACAAGGAGGACTCACTATGTCCAAATTAATCTTCACAGCATCATCACTACCTGTATCGAAGAAACTGCATAAGCTGCTAAGTAAGCAACTCACCGCTCATTTGCTGAGTAATGAAGCACTGACCACCAGCCGTTATCTGGTGTTTAACTTTCGCGATAAAAGTTACAGCGCGGATGAAGGCGGCTTCCATCCGGTCGAGATGGCGATTTGCCAGACCTCAACAGGGGAATGGAGCATTGAGTACATCACTGACTTTTCTTATATGTGCAACTACTACCCAGAGCTAGAGCGCAACTTGGATTTTGATTTTCGGGTTGGGCAGTTCTTTGTAGCCTATCGAGGCTGGCTACCAATGCAGGGTAGCCGCGATGCTAAAGAGCTGTATCGGCTATGGGAGAATAACTTTCTTGCCTATGTCGATATGGACGCTTACAACGAGATAGCCGTCACCCCGCAATAACTCATGACTTCCCTTCTTCTACAAACCATCAAACTTGTCACTGCCCTCGTCATGCTGTTTTCACCGTTGGACATTATGTGTCTGACCCACCTCTATTCTCCCGACA
>ERZ1673961.755-NODE-755-length-10708-cov-8.988078_pt1 | contig 10708 bp, 13 predicted proteins | sample MGYA00580189_ERZ1673961 | MGnify/ENA primary metagenome ERZ1673961 (study PRJEB41334, sample SAMN05608105) | rock metagenome | biome: terrestrial subsurface; feature: shale formation; material: shale | place: USA: Pennsylvania ... | reverse complement strand
GGGTTATCGATCCTACTCGATTGGTCCGCAGTTCAAGTCTGCGAGGGGCCACCATTCAAATCAAGCACTTACCGCTTATCTTCTTTTGAATGTTGCCTTTATATCCTTCCCGAGGTACAAAATCAGTACAGTGAGTATTCGGGAGTACTTTTATGGCAACCTTAGTTAAAACCCCTTCAGGTACATGGAAAGCTGTTATTAGAAAAACAGGCTGGCCAACTACATCCAAAACTTTTCGACTAAAACGTGATGCAGAAGATTGGGCTAGGCGTACTGAAGATGAAATTGTTCGTGGCGTGTATATCAAACGCTCTTCTTCAGAACGGATGACGATAGAGGATGCTCTGCAACGTTATTTAGCAGAAGTATCTCCCACGAAGCGTCCGGCCACCGCTGCATGTGATGCAAGACATTCCAAACCTATCATCAAAGCTTTGGGCCAATACTCCTTAGCAGCCCTCACTCCCGATATCATTGCTAAGTACCGTGATGACCGTTTAGCTGGTTTAGACCGATGCGATGCTAAAGGAAACCCTGCACCGAAGCCACGTTCACCAAACACAATTCGTATAGACCTGGCGCTGCTCAGTCACCTATACAACATCGCGATTAAAGAATGGGGTATAGGATTAGCTATCAATCCGGTGCAAAATATTCGTAAGCCCTCCCCTCCTTCAGGGCGAGAGCGCAGATTAACTCCAGAAGAAGCATCAAAGCTCCTAGAAGCCGTTGAGGCACACTCAAACCCAATGTTAACCTGGATTGTCCGTATAGCCTTACAAACGGGTATGCGTTCATCAGAGATAACCTCTCTACGACGCTCTCAGGTTGATTTGAAAAAACGTGTAGTTTTCCTGGTTGAAACCAAAAACACGATGCCGAGAACCGTTCCGCTTTCCCTCCTGGCGTTAGAATCCTTTAAGCAAGCAATTAATAATCCCGTACGGCCAATTGATACTGACCTGATCTTCTTTGGAGAGCCAGGCAAAGACGGCAAACGACGTCCGTATAACTTCAACAAGGTGTGGATGAAGATTAAAGCCAAGGTTGGGCTGAAGGATTTTAAATTCCACGACCTGCGCCACGAGAGCGTCAGTCGTTTGGTTGAAGGCGGATTAAGTGATCAGCAAGTCGCAGCCATCAGCGGCCACAAATCAATGCAGATGCTACGACGCTACACTCACCTCAGGGCGGAAGACTTAGTAGAAGAACTGGACGCAATTGCAAAAGGGAAAAAGGCTTAGGCCAAAGAGCCCCTCAAATGTCAGTAAAATGGAGAATAGGTCAAGAAACACTAGCTATTCTCACCAATAACTGACGTATTGACATATGAGGGGCAAAACCAGAGATCATAGCCACTTTCCTCACTTCACAGCCGAGAAGCTTGGAAGATATTACCCAAGGAAATCAAGGCATAGTCTAAAGCGCCCCTAACATGTCCATAAATGAAGATAAGGCAAAGACGGCTAGTTGTTCTCACCAAAAACTGGCGTATTGACATTTGAGGGGCAAAACCAGAGGGCATTAGCCACTCTTCTCAATTCAGAGCCGAGAAAGCTTGAAAGGGATTATTCGAATATGGTTATTTAAATCAAGTAATTACCTTACACTCCTGATTGCTAAGAAACTACTCGGTAGCAACTTTCGTTTATTCCCTAAAACTAAATTATGCTATTATATTTATACTCGATTAACCTTGCACTTATAAAGACCTAACCATCTGTAATGAAAGAGAAATCAAGACTCCTTGAGGCAGACATTAAAGCGCTAACGCTTACTTATCTGAGAGACAAAAACATAATTGATGAAAACTCAATCATTATGAATGAGTTAACAGTTGGGAATTTTTCTCGTCGAGTAGATCTAGCAGTATGCAGTCAGGGTAAGCTACTTGCTTTTGAAATAAAAAGTGAAGCAGATTCACTATGTCGATTAGCTGGTCAATTAGATAAATATCTAGAATATTTTGATAAGGTTGTCGTCGTATCAGATACTAAATTTATTTCATCTCTTACAGAATCTTTACCTACTAAGATCGGCTTATGGGAAGTCGCGAACGCTAAGATAAAGGTAAAACAAAAAGGTCAACTACAAAGAAAAATTGATAACTCCAAGTTGATTGATATGATGGATCTTAGCGACTTACGTAAGCTATCCTCAAGACTCAACCTGAAGATAGGGAAAGATAAAGAGTCGATTGAAACATCATTAGAATTACTATCTAACAAAGTTCTACGACAAGAAGTCAAAGCTACATTAAGTCGAAAATATTTAGAAGTAACTAAATCATTTATGGATTTAACTCGAAGTAGAAAAGTAGAGAGTGAAGATATTAAAATTCTCAGCCGATATGGAAAGTATCGAGAAAAAATAAAAATTGAGCAAAGTAAAAGCAAAGCATTTTGGGACAATATAGAGCAGCATGCTGCTGATTTTAAAAGTTTTGCAGAGGCCTCAGCATTTTCAAACTAAGGCCTAGAAGTTAGTTAGTCTTCCCAGTCATCATCAGTATCATTTATTTCTGCTATTGAATTATAATGTAACTGAGTATGAAGGTGTTTATTTATTCGAACTGCAGTAGCTCTTTGAGCACTATTTATTATCCCAAACTCTCCGCCTTCGCTGGTGAGCTCTGTTGTATAGTTTGCCCACAATGCAAGTTCACTTTCCCAATAATGCTCGTTGATTATTTCCTTAGAAATTTTAGTATATAGTTCTTTCTTTTCTTTCCTTACTTGGGCCTGTTTTTCACTTTTTGTTAGTAGAGGGGAAACCTCACTAAACTCCATACGAATAAAATTCCATTCATTTCTGCAAGCATAATCCACCCTTGGTGGTGGAACTCCCGCACCACCTGACATTTTGATAGCTCTTGCGCTTCCCCTATCTGAATAAATTAAGTCCGTGATAGTAGCTTGAACTTTATCGAATAATGCCCTCTCATAGATACTTTTAACTCCTTTATAATATCCGCCAAAACTATCAGGAAAAGATGTAGAGGAAAGAGAAATCAGTGATTGAGGAAGCAAGGTCTTTATTGCTTTCATATACATTGATATCTGATTACTCAATTTAACATGCTCTTTAGTTATTTGCTCAAGATCTAAGATTATTAGCAAATCATTAACTTCTTTTAAATTTGGAAGGATGATTTTATAACGTTGAGACTTAATATCATCTAGCTTTAGTATTACAACCATACCTCTATCAAGTAAGCTAAGTTTTTCTACTTGCTTTGACATTTGGCTTAGTTCTTTTAACTGGATGCAAGGGACTATATTGGTATTATTTTGAATAAATTCACACCAATTTTTGTACCCGTCATTTGGATCGGTTAGTTTAAGGAGATCATAATGAACAGGACGGTATTTTTCTTCTTTACGTTCAAGTAAATCTTCGTAATCTATGTCAGCGATCCATTTACGATTTTTCCCTATAGACTCCTCTATCTTTGAAAGAGAACTTTTTAATTCTTTTGATGACGCCCATGATTTCAACGGAAAGATCGGTAAAATTAAGTCTTTATCTTTTTCTGGTAGCTCCTTTAATCCTAGGAGTTCGGATTGGCTAACGGCGAGAATTGGACAGTATTGATAGGAAAAGCTGTGACTAAACATCCTTAGAACCCCTTTTTACTTAGTCTTACCTCTATAGCAGGTATAGACAGCTCAGATACTCTTGCGATCTCTTCAATTTTTATTTCTAACCGAGTGTCCTCTGGAAACTTAACTTCATTTATCAATGAAAATGGCATGGCTATATCAGCAGCTAATCTATTTGCTTGGGCTTCTAATGTATTGGACAATGACGAACGAAAAAGCATGGAATCTTCGATACCATCTCCTACTTTGTCTCTGTGCAGTAAAAAATGTGCAATTTCATGAGCAAGAGTAAATCTTTGCCTCTCAATCGAATCATGTCGACTTATTTTTATTTCTACAATTCCATTAGACTCTTTGATCATCCCTGAAATACCAGGTTTTAGAGTCGCTCTTTTCACTACAATGCCAAAAGATTTCGCTATAGAGCCAATCTTAATGGGGAAGCTACTTTGGTGTTCAAGAATGGTATTTTGCTGATCAGCTGTTAATTGATACCACTCATTGCATCTTTTCATTCACTAAAATCCTCGAGTTCAGGCAAGTCGCTTTCGTACAGCATGTCTTTATACAGTTCCCCCCAAGAGGTTAATCGGAAAACCTATCTTTCATTGAACATTGTATATGGAACAAACTTCACATATATGAAAAATTTAATCTGTGACCAAACAATAGCTTTTGCGATTTTAGCGTAATTTCTGCCAGCTCTTTGTACTCAAATCGTTATCTAAAGCGAATAAACCACCTCACCACAAACTTTAGATATATCGAAACTCTTCAATCTAAAACCATATTCCTCTCACACAAAAAAATAAATTAAATCAGATATTAATAAAAACATAATCAACAATAACCTCTATTAAATTAGATATATCAAAACAAAATACTCTTTCTGTTATCTATCCAAAAAATTTTAGCAGCTAAATTAGCTTCAACATTACTAACCCAATAAACGATATATCGAAAAAAATAACCTTAAAATTCACTAAATGTTTAGATAAACAAACAAAATGAAGCTAAAAGTCGAGAACTTGATGAACTCCAACCTCTATTGTAAGTTCAAGTTATGCAAACTTATCTAAGCTAAGGAGAGCAACATGACCACTGAGGAATGCTTATATAGAAAATATGGAGGCTCACCACTTCTTTCGTTTTTTCAAGTAGCTGAGATCCTACACCGCAGTCCACAGGGGCTAAGAATGACTCTTCGGAGCAATTGTGAATTGGCACATAAGCTCAAACCGAACCAGGTAAAAATAGGTAGACGTGTTTATTTTAAAGTTTCCGATATTGCTAATTTAATTGACCAATCATCTTATCAATACCAGGAGGCTTGATATGTCTGATTGCGTAAAAAAACTACAGTCCTGGGTTATTCAAAGACAACAAGACAACCGTTCGCCAAATAAACAAGAAGTGCTTGCAACTTTTCTTGGCGTAAAAACCGATGTAGAGGAAGCAATTAACGCTGGTTACAACTTAAAAACGATTTGGACCTACCTAACAGAAAAGAATCTAATCGCATTTCGCTATGAGACTTTCCTGCGTTATGTGAAGCAATACATCACACAAACCTCAGTGGCTACTCCGCCCACTAAAGAGAAATCAGCAAAGTCGCCACCCTCTCGTGACATAAACGGTTTTTCTTTTAATTCACAGCCAAATAAAGAGGACTTGATATGAAAATATTCAAACGCTGTGCATACACAGCTATATCGCAGTTAAAGCGTAACTAGAGCACAACTGCCACACCATTTTGTTTGTTTTTGGCCTTTTTCGCGCCATTTTGTGTCTATTCCTACGCAATTGCGTGATAACAGTGCGGTAGCGCCGCCCTTTATTGATAACTGATGTGGGCGATATTGCGGGCAGGATGTGTGAAGGAGTCCCACTATGCAAGCATAGCGATGACTCTTCACTTTCCTTATTCGCACCTGCGGCGCTCAACGGCAATCCTGCCCTACGGGAGCAATTCAGTGATAGATGATTAGATAGGAGAACACGTAATGCAGCATGAAGAAAAAGTCACTAGGAAGAACACTAGTCCTCTTAAAGTCTACTGCCTACCTGATGAACGTGAAGCTATTGAGGTTAATGCCAAACAAGCAGGCCTCAGTGTTTCAACCTATCTACGCCGAATTGGGCAAGGACGCCAAGTGAAAAGCGTCGTTGATGCAGAACAAGTACGAGAACTAGTTAGGGTTAATGGTGATCTTGGCAGACTTGGTGGACTACTAAAACTTTGGCTGACTAATGACGCTAAGGCCGCTCAAATCGGCACACCGACCATTAGAGCAGTATTAAACCGCATTGATACAACCAAAGCTCAGATGAGCGAGCTCATGGAATCTATTCTTCGTCAAAGGTCCTAACCATGATAGCTAAACACATCCCAATGCGTTCATCGAGTAAGTCCGATTTTTCAGGATTAGTCAGTTACCTAACTGATACCCAGAGTAAAGAACATCGGTTAGGTCAGGTGCGGCTAACTAACTGCGATGCAGATTCAGTTAGAGACGCTATCTGCGAGGTATTGGCCACGCAGCAAACAAACACCAGAGCGAAAAGTGACAAGACTTACCACCTGATTATTAGCTTTCGCGCTGGAGAACAAGTTAATTCTGATGTTCTTTCTACAATCGAAGAGCGTATATGTGAAAGTCTAGGTTTTGGTGAACACCAACGTATCAGTGCCGTTCACAATGATACTGACAACCTGCATGTTCATGTGGCGATCAATAAGATTCATCCATCACGCCATACCATACATGAACCGTACTATTCACATCGTACGCTTGCAGAACAATGTGAACTATTAGAAAAGGCATTTGGACTACAACAAGACAATCACACCCCCAAACAAAACCGCAGTGCAGCACGCGCCGTTGATATGGAGCGTCACTCCGGTATTGAAAGCCTAATTGGATGGATTAAGCGTGAGTGTATAAACGAAATAAAAGCCGCTCAAACATGGTCTGAGCTACACGCGACTCTATGCCAAAACGGATTAACACTTTCAGCAAAAGGCAATGGTTTGGTGATTTCATCTGGCACTGGAGTAACGATAAAGGCTAGTACGTTGGATCGCAATTTATCCAAACCAAAGTTGGAGTCCCGCTTCGGCGCATTTCAGCCACACCAAACTATTAATAATAAGTCCAGCTCAAAACGCAGTTACCAAAAAAAACCTGTTCAGACTCGAATAGATACAACGGAGCTTTACACCAGGTATCAGAAAGAGCAAAAGAGCCTTGCAACTAATAGAGCCACCGTATTAGAGACACTTCGTCAAAAGAAAAATCAGCAAGTTCTAAATGCCAAGAAGCAAGGCAAAGTACGTCGCATGGCAATAAAACTCACCAATAGCGGTAAGTTTACTAAGCGCTTACTGTATGCCCAAGCCAGCCAAGCACTTCAAAAGAACATCGCTTTAGCTCAACAGCAATACCAAAACGATCGCCAAACAATCTACAAAACTTATAGCAAAAGAGCTTGGGCTGATTGGTTAAAACATCAAGCTCATCAGGGTGACCAGAACGCTTTGGCCGCATTGCGAGCAAGAGAAGCAGCACAAACGCTAGACGGCAACACTCTACAAGGCAATGGACAAGAACAAACAAACTTCACAAGCGTTATTGATTCTATTACCAAAACTGGAACCATTTTGTTTCGCTCCAAAAACGGAGCAATACGAGATGATGGTCAACGCCTTCAGGTATCGGGCCAAGCGGATAAGGAATCCATAGTCCAAGCACTAAAAATCACAATGGCACGATATGGCAACAAAATCAGCGTTAACGGCTCCCCTACATTTAAGGCTTACGTGATTCGTGCAGCGGTTGATACCCGCCTACCTATCACCTTTAGCGATAAAGCATTAGAGCAAAGGCGGCTCTCATTACTCTCTTCCAATCAAGATGTAACGAGGAACAACCAACGTCGTGATATCTCACCTATTGGCAAGGCTCCCCCAATAATTAGGCGGAATAAGCTCAGTACTCTCTCTCAGCTTGCTGTTCTGCGCTTTGAGGAGCCACAAGTTCAAGAACATTCAGTATACGAACAGCGTAAAGCTCGGTTGATAGCTGAAATGGCAAAGAAACAAGAAAAACAATCTAGAAAAAGTAGAAGTCGATAAACACTTCACACCGTCAGTTAAGGAAATCGCAATGAAACTTAGAAGGAAAATTTTAGCGGCTAAAATTCACGTCCTAACTATTGGGATGCTTTGGAGTTATGTTGGTCCCACTTGGTCGGGGATTCCAGTCGCAGATGGCCTAAATCTGCCTCACAACATACTTTCCGCAATGGAGTCGGTAACTCAAACCGCACAGCAAATCCAACAATACCAAACGCAACTTCAGCAGTATGAAAACCAACTAAAAAACACAGTGGCACCAGCTTCGTACATCTGGGATCAAGCTCAAGCGACGATAAATGAACTTAACCAGGCGACCAATACACTCGCCTACTATCAGAACCAACTCGGTAGCCTAGATAACTACCTTGGTAAGTTTCAAGACGTTTCTTATTACCGTAACTCTCCGTGTTTTTCAGCTCAAGGATGCAGTGATACAGAGTGGGCTGCCATGAAGGAAAGCCACCGTATTTCCTCCGAGTCTCAAGTATCAGCGAGTAAAGCTGCAATCAAAGGGATTAGTCAGCAATTTAAAGCCTTACAAAACGACGCTAAGCAATTAGAAAAGCTACAGCGACAAGCTCAAGGAGCCGAGGGGCAACTAGAAGCAATTCAATATGCGAACCAATTTGCTAGCCAACAAAGCAGTCAACTCTTACAGATACGTAGTCTGATGACCGCTCAATACAATGCTGTCGCGACACAAATACAAGCCGAAACCGATCAGAAAGCCCGACACCAAGCTGCACATGAAGAACTTTTTAATTTTGACTCACCTACAGATCGTTCGAAAAACAGGAAGTTTTAGCCATGAGAACACTCATATCGATGCATTTATATCTCAGCTGCTTATTACTTTTAAGTGGTTGTGAACAGCCCACCGACGTAGAAAAAATTGATTGTGAGTCATCCGACTCAACGCAGTCGGAAAGTTGCTTATGGGACATGGGTACGCCAACAGAACGTAGCCAAAATAAAGGTTTCTAATGATGATATTTCGATTATTCACTCTCTCGTGGCTAGCCATAATTTCAACACCCGCTAATGCCACAATCGAAACTAACGGTGTGCTAGATGAAGTTGCAGTTCACTTTCTGACCGTGAGCAGCTCTTGGGCAGGCGTGATAACTAATCATGCAAGCTGGTTGTTTTGGTTGCTTGGGACAATCTCACTTGTATGGACAGGAGGGAATCTATTACTAAAACAGGCAGATATAAGAGAGTTTTTTGCCGAGTTTACCCGCTTCATTATCACCTTCGGTTTCTTCTTATGGCTGCTTAGAAACGGTCCTAAGTTTGCCACTTCTATCATAGATTCACTCAGAATAATTGGCGCTCAAGCAGCAGGATTACCTCGTGAGCTAACTCCATCAGAGCCGATCAGCATCGCTTTCGACATTATTACAAAATCGAGCGAAGCCTATAGCTATACAAGCCCCTTTGATAACTTAGCAATTTTCATTATTACCTTGTTAATTTTGGTTTGTATGACGGTTGTAGCAGCCAATGTCTTACTGTCTTTAGTTTCCGCTTGGGTTCTTACTTATGCTGGAATTTTTGTACTGGGTTTTGGGGGCTCAAAATGGACCTCGGATATTGCCATCAATTACTTTCGTAGTGTGCTCAGCATTGCCTTAAAGCTTATGACTATGACGTTAATGATCGGCGTCGCTATGTCAATTATGGATAGTTTTTATGCTGAGCTGTCAGCAAACACCTCAATGAAAGAGCTACTGGTTATTTTCGTAGTATCCGTAGTTCTAATGCTACTTATTCACTCCGTACCCAATGTAGTCGCGAGCTTAATACCAGGCTCAGGCTCTGCTACTAGCTCAGGAAATGTAAGTGCTAGCGCGATGGCTGGAGCTGCAATGGCTACTGGTGGCATGGCTGCTGGTGCAGCTATGGGAACGTTGGGAGGAGCCTCGGCTCTGCAAGCTGCGTTCAAGGCGGCGTCCAGCTCTGAAATGCTCGATTCAATGACAGGCTCTATTGGTAGCGACTCTTCTACAACATCCGAAGACCCTGGCACAGGTGACACCCCCTTCGCCCATGCATCAGGAATGCAAATGAACTCAAACAGCGTTGTCGCATCCACGGCTAAAGCAGGACGAATTGCCGCAGGGGCAGGAGTAAACCTAGCTAAAGGTATTGGAGATATTGCACGTAACCGTATCAGTCAAACTGCGGGAGGCCGCTTGGCTGAAACAATCAAAACTCAAAGTAACCAAGAAGACATTTAATGATGCCTTCACACAAAATCAGATAGGAGAATCACAATGGATTTGCATTTCCCACCTCAAAACTGGACAGACTTTGGAGCATTTTTCGCAGTCATGTTCCTGGTGATGCTCGCATTTTATTTTGTTGGTCAGTGGGCACACTCAACCAAATACAGTAAGCAGCTTTATCGTTTAGCTGACGTCCTGGAAGGGGTTCAAAACAAAGTGGCAAACAAGGCATATCGAGGAATGATGTCGTTAAATAAGCAAACCAACAAAACCAGAGACTGGCCGTTCAAGTAACGCAAATAATCAAGACACATAGGCCGGTGCTCGCAACACCGGCCCACATTTTCACATTACACCTTCCATAGAGGTATAAGATGACAACTATAGATTATAGTGCAAACACCGACGAGAGACGGTGTTCACTTTCACACTTGTTTTTGCCTTTTTCCGAGGGCGAGCCTATGGCTGGCGAAACACAGAGAAAAAACAATCATAATAAACGCAGCTATAAGAAGCACCCACGATTCCGCAGACAAAAGGCCAGAGCTATTCCAGAGGCGACTCGTATAGCTTCATGCCGATTATCCAATTACCCAAGTCGTAGCTTCATGCTCAAATCTTTAGGGATTAGCAGAAAAGACGTCCGAACTCGAATGTCTCAATTACTAGAAACCTTACTCGACGATTTGCGTATTTCGGTGATTGCGAACGCTTGTTTCGGTTTATTCCGAACACCTTAA
>ERZ1673961.754-NODE-754-length-10715-cov-7.956285_pt1 | contig 10715 bp, 12 predicted proteins | sample MGYA00580189_ERZ1673961 | MGnify/ENA primary metagenome ERZ1673961 (study PRJEB41334, sample SAMN05608105) | rock metagenome | biome: terrestrial subsurface; feature: shale formation; material: shale | place: USA: Pennsylvania ... | reverse complement strand
CTTATTATCGTTCATTGCTAAATTTTCAACAATTTAAGCGAACGGCTTGCAATCAATGCGCTCTTTTTATTTAGGTGAGAAAGGACTACTTGAACGTTGACCAGATAGGGGCGTGGTCAGATGGTTTTTCAATCCCACGCAGTTCATAGTCGATACCTGATTCGATACATTTCTGTGCTAGTGAAGGCGTCGCTAAAATCACATCGATTCGTAGACCACGGTTGTCATCAAAACCGCGAGAACGGTAATCAAACCACGAAAAACGGTCATTCACTTCTGGGTACAGTTTACGGAAAGTATCTTCAAAGCCCCAGTCTAATAAAATTTTCAGCCATTCACGCTCTTCTGGTTGGAACGAACATTTGCCCGTTTTTAGCCAGCGTTTGCGATTTGGCTCGCCAATGCCGATGTCGTCATCAATTGGACTGATGTTGATGTCGCCCATAACAATTAATTGTTCATCGTTACTATGATGATCATTCAAATATGTCATTAGATCTCTGTAGAACTGGCGCTTATACGGAAATTTGGTTTCGTGGCTGATATTGTCCCCTTGAGGGAAGTAGCCGTTAAGTACCGTTATCTTTTCACCATTTTCGTCTTCAAAGGTCGCCATGATCATGCGCTTTTGATGTTCTTCGTTATCGGTCGGAAAACCTTTCTGCACACTGATAGGTTCTTGCTTACAAAGCATCGCAACACCGTAGTGCGCTTTTTGACCATGAAAATACACTTTGTAACCCATGGCTTCGACATCTGCTATTGGAAACGCTTCATCGTGGACTTTGATTTCCTGAAGCCCAATAACGTCAGGCTGGTGTTTGTCGATGAGCGCCTGGAGCTGATGCAGTCTTGCACGGAGTCCATTGATGTTAAAGCTGATTACTTTCATATACTTTTGAACCTATTGTTATCCCTTGTAATGCCTTTTGGCTAAAGGGTTTTTGAAAACTAATAAAGTGTATTTTGATGGATGATGGCGAGGTTTGTTGAGTAACGCCGCCACTTTGTCGCCATTTTTATCGCTATACTTTGAGGCCGCTGATCGGGTTGAAATTGACTACCGACGAAAGGTGATCTGGCGTAAACCATCGTTTGTTCAATTTTGACATGACCTAGCGCCGCTTTCAAATCGAGGATATTACCGCCATTACGCATGAAAGCCCTTGCTTTAGGCTATGCATGGCTCCTTCCACTTTCCTGACAAAGTTTAATCCATGCCTCTGCAGCTTTAGAGATATATCTCTCTTGATTCCAAACCACGCCAAGTTGCCAGTTGATGGAGGGCTGAATAGGTATTATCAGCAGATCTTCGTCAAGAATACGATTACATAAAGGTTGGGGAAGAAAGGTCACACCAACTCCACTTTTCACGAGAGCAACGAGAAAGTCCCACTGGCTACTACGGGCTGAAATTTGCGGAGAATACCCTGCTTGTTGGCATTGGCTCAGAATGTAATCACTCAAAGTAAATTCTTCTGTGTAGATATAGAAAGGTTCCTCTTTTAGCTCTTCCCATGAGATCGAGCTTTTTTCTGACCAAGAAGTTGTGTCAGGTAAAATGGCATGAATGGGATATTCATCAAGGACAAGGTTTGTTAAGCAATCTCTATTCTGAGTCGCTAACATGGTGATTGCAACATCAAGATCGCCTTCGATAAGTGCCTGCTCAATCCTCCTGCCTCCGTATTCGACGATCGTTAGTTCTACATTCGGGTAGAGTTGTTTATATTGGCGAATTAATCCAGCGTACAGGGGACCAACCATAGGTGGGATGCCTAAGCGAAGATGACCTCGTTCTAATTTGTTGAGATCAATGAGTTCGGAGTTTAATTGTGCCATTGTCTCTAATATTTGTTTTGCCCGAAGATATACGATTTCTCCTGCATCAGTTAGCCAGAACTTTCTCCCCTCACGATGTATCAGTGGTTGTGCAACAGACTGTTCGAGACTTTGTATCATTTTGCTGATTGTTGGCTGGGTCACGTATAAATTTTCTGAAGCCCGGGTGAAACTTTTTTGATCAATGAGTTCGACAAAATAACGAAGTGATTTAATGTCCATGCTTTGCTCAATTTAGCTATTACAAACTATTCCATTTTGGCATGCTTTTGATAATAAAAATTCACTATATGACTATTTTTGTTCTGGATATAATGTGATCAAAATCTCAGAATGGAGTGAGAAGTCATGAAGGTATTTACTGGTGGATTGCTTACCTTGCTGCAAATTGGCTTGTTATCTGCGATATGGTTGATTGCCGAGTATTTGGTTAAACAGTTTAATTTTCCGGTGCCAGCTAATTTGGCTGGGATGTTGATATTACTGTTGTGTCTGTTTCTTGGTGTGATCAAAGCAAGCTGGTTACGTAAAGGTGCAACTTGGCTGTTAGCTGAAATGCTATTGTTCTTTGTGCCAGCTGTAGTTGCCGTGGTGAAATACCAATCACTGATGGAAACGGAAGGATTACGAATATTTGTTGTATTACTGATTAGTACAGTTTTAGTTTTGGGAATTACGGCTGCGGTTGTTGATCGTGTTTATCGTTTTGAGTTGCAGTTGTCCCGGAGAAAAAGCAACAGACACTACCAAAAACTGACAAAACATACGGAGCACTAACTATGTTCGAAACAGATTTTGGATTGGGTATATTGTGTTTATTGATGACGGTTGTTTTTTATTATTTGAGCAAAATACTTTATCAGCGTAAAAAAACGATTTTTTTGATGCCTTTGTTGCTGGCGCCCTTGTTGCTGATTGTGGTCGTGTTCGCTTTTCATATTCCTTATCAATCTTATATGTCAGAGTCTCATTGGCTGTTGTGGATGCTTGGCCCTGCCACTGTTGCTTTTGCTATTCCCGTGTATGACAACCGTCGTCTTATTCAACGGCATTGGTTATCCATGTCAATTGGTGTTCTTACGTCCATTTTTGTAGCCATAGGAAGCTCTGTTTTGTTGGCCAAAATCTTTGGTCTGTCAGCGATTTTGCAGAAAAGCTTAGCAATGCGTTCTATTACGACGCCTTTTGCGGTTGAAGCGAGTAAATTGATAGGTGGTCAAGAAGATTTAACGGCATTATTTGTCGTGATGACTGGTGTCATCGGAATGGCTGTTGGAGAAGTAATTCTTACCGTTTTATCCATTCGTTCTCGCTTGGGCAAGGGGTCAAGTCTGGGAGCTTCTGCTCACGGAGCGGGTACTGCAAAAGCCTATCAACTGGGAAGTTCTGAAGGGGTCATATCCAGCGTTGCGATGATGCTCGCTGGTATGATTACTGTGTTATTGGCACCAGTTATTGGCCATCTTTTATGGTAAACAAGGTTTTTCAGTTGGAACCTAATCATGTCATAAACCTCATTTACTAATCCCAGTTGGCATTTATTAATGTATTTTCATAATCCATGCCCTGGGTCTGTTGACCTAACTGATAAGCCGATAACGCAGTATAAAGGTGCCCCTACTAAAAGCGTTTTACTCTTTGTTGAGAGGTGTTTTACTTAGAATGGCTAGGCTGCAAACAACTAGCCGTCCGCCTCTCGCCGCGATTAAAAAGCTTTTGTCTCGAACAAAATGTAGTGGCAATTGCTAAAGCCAGCTTACTGTTTAGATTTTAATTTGTTCTCTAAATCTATTTGCACTATTTTCAAAGCACTTAACGCAACTTCAGGGTCAACTTCGTTTGATTCGAGTAAGTAGATGAGGTCGACGGCCAGTTTTACATCATCTGGTGCATCGTCAAGAGGAGAGGTTGGTTGGTCAGACATTACTGATGTTTTTCCCTGTGAGTGATTTGGTTTTCGAGCTTAACTAACGCCGCTTCGCAGCGTTCCAGCCGTTGTTCTGTAGCGAGTAAAACCTTCTGCGCTTCTGCGCGCATGAAACTCGGAGCTGTTGCTACTGCTCTCTCTTTTTCAAGGACCATTTCTCGTAAACGACGAGCCCACTCTTGATGCTGAGCAAGCTCTTGATACAGAACATTGATAGGTTTTCGAAAATGGCTGCTGTGCTTGATTTCGTTTTTACGGATTTTGGTTGTTGAGATTTCTCGCTGGATGGCAGCAATCTGTGCGACCAAACGTTCAGTAAGATATTCAGCGCGCAGGGCGGTTAACTTGCCTTCGTTCTGCTCTCGAACGATGGCGCCCAGTGTTGACTTGGCTTCTTTGACACAAGGTGTGAGCAATCGAGAACGACAGCTAAACAGACGTTCATCAAAAAGAGGCACATGATGCTCTCCCCTTTGACGATCAAGCATGGCGGCTTGTTTTGCCATCTGCTCTAAATGTGCTGAAAGTTGATCGATGTTCATGTTAACCCTACAAACCAAGCATCATAAGCCAATTTTATAGCAAGTATACTCACCACGGTAACGAATACCGGGCGAATGAATTTAGCGCCAAAGTGAATCGCAGAATGAGCCCCGACAAAAGCACCTGCCATTAAGCATAGCCCCATCGTTAAGCCTAGCACCCAGTTGATATGCCCCAACACTGCAAAAGTAATGAGGGAAGTAAAGTTACTGGTAAAGTTCATTGCTTTTGCCAGGCCAGAAGCAAGTAGGATATTCAGTCGATAGAGTGCCATTGAGCTCACCGTCCAGAATGCCCCCGTGCCAGGACCTGCCAGCCCATCGTAGAAGCCAAGTGAAAAGCCTTGTGCATATTGCTTTTTATGTAGTCGAGGGCACGGCTCTGGTATTGGACTTTGGTGTGTCGTTTTCGGCGTCTTATGGAAAACGGTATATAGAGCAGCTGCCAAGATGATCAGCGGCAATACTTTCTCTAACCACTCGGTACTGATAGCGTCGACAAACAGCGTACCAACGGTTGCACCTATTAGCGTGGCAACGAAGGCTCTTCCCCAGCATCTTGGGCGGAATAAACGCTTTTTGTAGTAAGTGAAAGCCGCCGTCGAAGAGGCAAACGTCGCGGCGAGTTTGTTTGTTCCCAGAGCGATGTGGGGAGGAAGCCCCAAAGATAACAACGTTGGGACGGTTAGCATACCACCACCACCAGCAACGGCATCGATGAATCCAGCAACAAAAGCGACAAGCGCCAACACCAGCAACATGCCTGGCTCAATCATTTCCATAAATGGTTTTTCTTCTAATATTCTATTTTACGTTTAAATGGCGGCAGCGAGTCGATTAACGCTTGCCCATATCTCTTTGTGACAAGGCGTCTATCTAGAATGGTTACTCTACCAGAATCGCGCTCTTTTCGCAGTAACCGACCAACGCCTTGGATCAGCTTTTTACTCGCATCTGGTACAGTGATCTGCATAAATGGATTTCCGCCTTTCTTTTCGATGTATTCGGAATGAGCCTGTTCTACAGGAGAAGTCGGAACACCAAATGGTATCTTGGTAATGACCAGGTTTTCGAGAAGCTCACCTGGTAAATCAAGTCCTTCAGAAAAGCTTCCGGTACCAAATAGAACACTGGTTTTATTTGTTTCTATTAGCTTTTTATGTTTTTTTAGAATTTCTTGGCGCGAGCTTTCACCTTGTACTTGCAACGCCCAGCCTCGCTTAACAAAGTCTGTAGACAAGGCCTCGGCGACTTGGTTCATTTGCCAGTAAGAAGAGAATAATACTAAGTTGGCTTTATTGTCTTCTAAGTACTTAGGCAATATCTCAATAAGATATTCAGTAAACTGAGGTGCAGGCGGTTCATATTTCATCGCTGGAATAAGTAACTCAGCCTGGTTCTGATAATCAAATGGTGAAGCCAACGCTAAAAACTGAGTGCCAGATTCTGGTTTGCCATCAATGCCAGCTTGATGACAAAAGTAATGGAACGAATTTAGTGCTCTAATCGTTGCCGATACTAATACCGCACCAATACAGCGACTCCAAATTTGTTGGTCAAGCTGCCAGCCAATTTCCAACGGGGAAACGCTGACGATGAAGTCTCCTTCACGATCTGGGTGTTTTTGTAACCATCGAGCCAGAGGCGCGCCTTTTTCACGTGTCGGTTCAGCCATCAGGTGCCAGACTTGGGCGAGGTTTTCTAAACGTTGGATATAGAACCCCAGCTCCGCAAGCGCAGGTTCGGCTAACCTGGTCGAAAGTTCCCCATCTTTTACACGCTCAGCGATAAGATCGGCAATTTTTGCGACACTTTGATTGGCTTTCTTACTCGCTTGTTTGAGATCTTTTGATTGATTCTCCAACCAGGTCGGCAGCTCTCCGTGCTCAAAGCGATAAATGTCTTGGTCAAAGTGGGCAGGGTCAAACTGCTTTGCCAACTGGCTAAGCTCAGGTATCAAGGTTTGCACGGATTCCTGTAAATCATTGCGGAATCGAGATACGCGTTTTTCATCCGCTAGCGAGGAAAACTTGCTGATCGATTGATTGAGCTTTTCTAACCACGCGGCAGCACCCTTCAAACTCGCTGATGCAGACGCATGATCGCGCGCGACATGCGGTAAGTGGTGCGCTTCGTCGAAGACATAAATGGTGTTTTCGGGCTCTGGCAAAATCACGCCACCACCTAAGTCGGCATCAGCCATTACTAGAGAATGGTTTGCAATGATGACGTCGTTTTTATCTAACTCTGAGCGAGCCTTTTGAAAAGGACAACCACGATGTCCTGGCAAGCTGTTATTGCAACTGTGCTTATCACTGACAATAAGCTGCCACAGCTGGTCATCAATTGGTTTTGGCCATGAGTCGCGATCCCCGTCCCATTTTCCTTGAGCTAGAGAGCGATACATCGTCTCCAACAGCTCTATATCTTTTTTCTTGGGCTTGGTTTCGAACATTGCTAATTGGCCGCCATCGACCCCGCTCGCCGTAGCAAGTTTTTCTGCACAGCAATAACGTTGCCTACCTTTTGCCAGAATAAAAGAAAACTCTTTATCCGTTAGACGGCGGTATAAAGGTAAATCCTTGTTAATAAGCTGCTCTTGTAGCGCGACAGTGGCAGTAGATATCACCACTTTGCGATTGTTGTGAACGGCGACTGGAATGGCTGCCATCAAGTAGGAGAGTGACTTACCTATACCAGTCCCTGCTTCTGCGACCAGCATGCGGTTAGATTTATGATATTGGCCACAAAGTGTTTTTGCTATTTCAGCAACGAGATAGTTTTGCGCTCTTCTAGGAACAAAGTTATCAAGCTGAGCTTGTAAGTTCTGGTAGCTATGGCGAATCGATTTTTGAATGTTACTGGTCAGCATACGGGCCTCAAATGCGTTGGAGGCGAATAGTAGCACACATCACTAGCTGTAAAGTAGTTCACAAAATGGAATGCTTTTGTTCGGAATATGGATCTTCTTCACAAAAAAAGATTGAACCTAATCTAAATGAAATCGAGTTCATTAGTATTTATATATAAAATCCTTTATTTTATAAAAATTAAAGAATAAAAATCCAATTTAGTGGTTAGTTTTTAATCCAAACGTGGTGTTTATATTTGTAATTAATGGTTGTGTAATTGTGAAAAAATCAAGTTTATTGTTTAGATGTTAATCTAAAAAATGATATGTAAAATATCAACTTGTTGTTAAATAAGATCTTTTTTGTTTTTTTACATTCGAGTTTAGAAAATTTGACAGGCAGAACAATCTTTTGCACTCTAGGTTCAGATTTTGGGAAAGCATTGCGTAACAACCAGTTAACGCTAGCGCTCAAAAAAATAAAAAAAGGGAATTCGGAAAGGATATCCCAAACTAAGAAAAGGCAGTGGATTAATTATGAAAAAGACTCTTTTAGCATTAGCAGTTGCAACTGTATCTACTTCTGCACTTGCAGCAGGTAGCATCTACGATGACGGTACGACTTCATTCAACCTAAAAGGCGAGATTGATACTTACCTAAGCACTCGTAAAAACGAAGTTAACGGTAACGAAGTTGCTAAAAACGATCTAGACGTTGACGTATGGGCTAAAGTTCAAGTTGATGCTACACATAAACTAAACGACGATGTTACATTCTTCGGCTCATTCGAAGTAGAAAATAACGGCGGTTTTGGTTACGACGATAGCGAAGAAACCGACGTTGTAACTGATGACCTATACTTCGGCGCTTACATCGGTGAAAACTTTGGCATCGCTGCTGGTGAAGTTGGTGACTTCGGTGACTCTCTAGATGCAGTTACTATTGATAACACCAACGAAGGTTACGGCTACATGGATGACTTCGTTAGTTACCTTGAGTCTAAGCCTCACGCAGTTTCAATGAAGTACACAACGGGTGGTCTAAAGTTAATTGCTGATACTTACTTATCTGACGATGAAGATGAAGATGCTGCATACGGTGTATCTGCTCAGTACGCATTCAACGACATGTTCACTGCAGGTGCAACTTACCAAGATCAAGGTAACCGTGGCCATGGTGATGATCACCAAATCATGGGTGTAGCAGCACGTATGAGCATCGCTAACTTCGGCGCGGCAGTGAACTACATTTCTGAAGACATCGATGGTGCTGATGATCTAGAAACAATTTCAGCAGCTCTTGATTACCAAATCGACAAAGCACGTCTATACACTTCATTCGGCTTTACAGACGCTGATGGCGATGACGACTTTAACTACTACACGCTAGGTGCTGACTACGCATTCTCAAGCAATGTTCTAGCATTCGCGGAATACTCTGCTGCTGAGCTAAATGTTTCTGACGTTAAAGACGAAGATGAACTAGTTCTAGTAGGTGTATACTACACTTTCTAAGTTTAGTGTTTGTCTAAACTGATACTATAAAGGTCGCATTTATGCGGCCTTTTTCTTTTACTCAATTCTAATACTCTGTCTTGTAACATGTATTTGAGTACAATTTCGAGTCTGCAATAGCTGGTAGGGAGTTTGTACCGAGTGTTTTTGCTGTTATTCTCACAAGGATATAATAGTAGTGCCCTCGTTTTGCTAGTTTGCGTACGGGCAGTATTTAGGGTTGAACATTAATCCAACGACTTGACGTTAATGATTTTAAAGGTTTTAAAAATGAATCTGAATATTTGGACTACAGCATTCGCACTTTCGGTTGTTGCAACAACGGCGAGTGCTGAGAATGAAACACTAACAACATTTCAAGCTGAACAAGGCGTTGAAGTACTGTTTGTAAACAGTACTGATGCGGATGATTTGACGTCACCATTTAAGCTACCTGCAGGCAGTAACCAATTGGTAATCCGAGTTGACAAAGCCATTGGCCGTGGCGATAAACGCACTCAAATTAAATCTGCGCCTTACATTCTCAATTTAGAGGTTGGTGCTGGGTCGCTTTATATTGACTCTCCGAGCTTTAAAGATGCTCGTGACGCAGAAAAACTCTTCTCAAATGAGCAGTTAGATTGGAACGTAACACTGAATGATCAAGCCATTGATTATACGCAATACAAAATGCCAGGTAACAAAGGTATGTTCCCTTATGCGAATCTTGATCAACAGCTAGCGAAATACAATCTTGCTAATGGCGTACAGGTTACTAATGCGACAATAGCAGAGACATCTGTTAGTCGTAGCGTAGACAGTCCTGAGCTCAATCAAGCAAAAAATGTTTATCTACAGCTGTCAAATAGCGATCGCACTGCATTCCTTAAATGGTTATCTGAGGAATAAGTCTTTGTGAGGGGGGATAGGGTCCTCCCGCTCTTGTAATGTCGCTTGCTACCCTGACCGCTGTATTTATGTTTATTGCAGGCGATAATAACAGTCCTTATACCTCGACCTCTCGCCACTCCCCTGGCTGAAGATCGCCTAGCTCGATATTTCCCATAGAAAAACGAACCAAACGCAGAGTAGGGAAGCCAATATGCGCGGTCATACGTCTCACCTGACGGTTTCTACCCTCAATGATGGTTATCGCTAACCAGGTAGTCGGAATATTGGCTCGGAAGCGCACTGGAGGCGTTCTGTCCCAAATATCTGGCGTATCAATCACTTCGACCTTTGCTGGTAGCGTCATTCCGTCCTTCAGCTCGACGCCTTTACGCAACTGATCAAGATCGGATGGTTGTGGTGCGCCGTCTACTTGCACCCAGTATGTCTTTGGGGATTTAGACTTGGGCTGAGTCAGCTTAGCTTGTAAAATACCATCATTAGTGAGCACCATCAGCCCTTCACTATCGCGATCCAGCCTGCCTGCGGCGTAGACATCTTTCACCGCAATGTAATCGGCAAGTGTTTTACGCCCGTCACCATCAGTGAACTGACTCAGCGTGTCATAAGGTTTATTAAACACAACCACTTTGCGGTCCTGTGGGTTGATGCGCGGTTTTTGACTTTGTGCTGCTCGGGTAGAGCGGCGCTTATTACTCGTTGTGGTACGGGGACGGTCAGACTTTTCAGAACGTTTAAAATGCCCCTCTTTAGATTGATGACTACGACGACCTTTTTCATAACCTGTACGAGATGACATGTTAACTACCCTACAAAAATGTAAATGAACTGTGTTTGAAAGTTTCAACTTTTCTTATGATCGGATATCATTTGCGCGCCTAAATTTAATAAACGCGCACAGAATGATAGACTATTTCGTGTGAATTGTTTAATTATATCAGTGCACTCATGGATTCAGAGCCCAGCGCTTCAAACTATAACAAAGGGTGCACACCGCATGTTGCGTTATCGAGTTGAATCGTACTTCTCATAAGCGCAGTGCGTCAAAGAAACCAACTCAGAAATTGAGTTGATCAACCAACAAGTTGATTAAAATATAGGGAAATTTCATGCCTACAGAAAAACCTACAATTATCTACACCATCACTGA
>ERZ1673961.753-NODE-753-length-10718-cov-3.366595_pt1 | contig 10718 bp, 10 predicted proteins | sample MGYA00580189_ERZ1673961 | MGnify/ENA primary metagenome ERZ1673961 (study PRJEB41334, sample SAMN05608105) | rock metagenome | biome: terrestrial subsurface; feature: shale formation; material: shale | place: USA: Pennsylvania ... | reverse complement strand
CCTGTGTCCCTGCTGCTGGATAACTGGTTCAGCCTCTTTTTCGATACCTTGCCCCAATCCGGCGATCAGCAGCTACTCGCGCAGGCGCTGGCCGAGCCGTCAGCCCCCCAGGCGCCGCAGCCGCGCCTTGGCCTGATGCAACAAACCCTGCATGGGGTGCTGGATGAGTTGGCCGATGGCCTGCCGGCACCAAGGCCAACATTGGCGCAAAGGGCCGAGCGTCTCGGGCTGATGACGCTGAGTCACAACCTTAAGGGAGCTAAAGCGCGGGACTATCTGCGCGCCGCCTATTGCGCCGAGAAAATGCTCGCCATGTGTCTGATCAAGCCGGTGCATTATCCGGAAGGCTAGGATGAACCTAAAAAAAGCCCCGCTGCAGGGGCGGGGCAAGAGTTTGGGAGTTGCTAATTATTATTATGGTGAGGAATTAGTCGTTAACTAGCTTGATTAGAAGTTGAACGCGAGTCCTATCATATAGTGGTCGTGCTCAAACTCCTGATAGCTGGCTTCCAGCAGCAGATCCAACTGTGACAACAGGGGATAGCTGTAGCGCAGCGCCAGATCGTAGGCGCTGTCTTGCAGTTCCCCCTTATCTTCAAAGCCCATGGTTTCGGCATCGAAGTAATAGCCGCCATGGATCACCAGTTCGCCATATTGTGCCAGCGGCAGTGCATAGTTGGCCTCGCTGTACCAGGTTTCAAAGTCCTGATCATAGTTGAGCGCCAAGTTTAAGCTGTTGTAGTCCATGGACAGTGTGTATTCGAGATTGGAGTGACTGTCGCCATAGGTGTAACGCATGGCATTGAAGCCAAAGCCCAACTCGTCGTTGACCGTCAGGTAGTAACCCGCGTAGTAGTCGATTTCATAGTCTTTTTCTATGCCCTCATCGCCTTGATATCTATAGGTTTCAAAGGAGACCCCGGCATAGAAACCTGTCTCATGTTCCAACATGATATCGGCCTGCAGTGAGGGTTTGTCGTCGCTGATGGTCAGGCCGCGCCACAGATAGTTGCTCAGCCCCATGATCACTCCAGAGGTCTGAAAGGCGCTTTCCTGGGCCTGCGCGTATTGCATACTGCCAAGACCGCACAGCAGTAAACTGATTATCATCTTATGTCTCATATTCGGCTCCTGGGCTCAGTGTTTGGGTAAACGTTCTTTAGGGACTATCCATTGGCTTTCTGAGACGGGATCTGTCTCTCCCAGATGAACGTCACTTTCTTTGAGGAAGATATCCTCATCAGTGTTGTGGCAGTTTTCACACATGCGCCCACTTTCGCGTGCCTGCTTGGTCGCCAGAGGGTTCTTGGCGGTAAAGTGAGTAGAAAAGGGCACCCAATAGGATTTGGTGGCCGGATCTTTGAGATCCACCTTGACCCCGGCATCGATACTGATCCCGGCCGAATGGCTCAGCGGAATCAATTTGCTGTTTTTATCATTGGCTATGCTGAGACCCAGCTTGATGTTCTGCTCCGGAGTCTCGGCTGTCTTGAGACTCTGCCAGTTGCCCAGAGACAAGGTGTCGTCCTGGTGGCAACCGAAGCAGTTGCTGTAGGGCTGGGTGTGGCAGGCGGTACATTTCAGCTTGGCATTGTGATCTATGGGAGAGGCCTTACCGCTTAGAAGTTCGGTGTGATCGGCGACTTTATCCTGGTGGCAGTCTTCACATTTCACCACGATAATGTCGCGTTTCTGAGTCTGCTCATAGGGGCCGGTCTTGTTACTGTTCGGGCCTTCGCTGTAGAGTCTGCCTTCGGGGATCTGCTTGATGTCCCGACCGTGGAATTCCTGCTGTGCACTGTGACAGTCGATACAGCTCATATTGTGCTTGGTGACGTGCACATCTTGCTCTTTGTGCTGCTCGGCATTTTCATAGTGACAGGTTTCGCAGGTTTTGACCGGATCCGGTGTACCGATAAAGGCGTGCTTGTTCAAAAGGCCGCCACCGGCGAAGTCGGGAGCACTGACATGGCACTGGCCGCAAGTTGCGTGGCAACTGGCACAGCCTTCTTCGCCATTGTGCATCTGTTCAAACAACTGGGCCCGCTCTGGGGTCTGCTGCAACCTTTCCATCAAGCCCTTGGCAACACCATTGACAGTGAAGTGCAGTGAGTGGCGGAAGTTGGTAATCATCTCCTCACCATGGCAGTCGCCACAGACACTGCCGCCATCGGCACTGGGATCGGCCAGAACGCCTGGGTGCCAGGCTCTGCCCTCTGGTTTGTCGGCCTTGCTGTGGCAGTCGCGACAGCCGAGTTCGGCATGGCTGCCCATATCTGTTTGGCTTACCAAAAGTTGCAGAGATTGTTGCTCGACGGAGAGCGACTCTTTTTCCAACTGATGTTGTTTTATCAGCGCCTGTAATTTGGCTTGATCACTGTGACAATTCAGGCAGCTGTCTGCCGCCTGAACCCCTTGTCCCAGCAGACAAAGGAGCGCAGCCAACCCTGCCGAATATGTGGCCATATTCAGTATTTTTGGTTTCATCTTGTTATCCCTTAGGTAATAGCTCCCCCTGACAAGAGCGAACTCTTGCCATGTTCATTCCGGGAGACTTTTTGTTATGAGTTGGGTTTTCCTGGGAAGGTGCGAACAAGCCTCATGTGTGCTCTGCGTCGGCTTACAGGCCTGGATGCAAGGCGTGGTTCGCAGCAAATGGCCCTAGTCCTTTGCAAGAAGCACAACACAGCAGGCAGGTCCGTAAGCCAGAGTGCCACTAGGACTTATTTGCACCTTCCCCTATTCCATTCGCTTTTCAGCTCTCTGATCAATACCTCCTTAAGCCAGTCTCTGGCCTGTGATTTATTTAGATCACTGACCACGACATAATGGCCTATATCTCTGTTGGTGTTTATTTCGCTTAACAGCGTCTCACTTATTTCGAGAGGCAGTTTTCTATAAATAAGATTGGGAAAGCTGGCGATATAATCTGTGGTAAATAGATTGCAGGATATGGAGTAGTAAGGCATATCCAGCAGTACACAGGCGAGGCTGGCCAGACTCCCGGTAGAGCCGGCAATGACACAATCCTGGTTGCGCCGTCTGGCTGCCGAGACAATTAAAGGCTCGGGTAAGTCGCAGAAATTATCCATCTCATAATAAGGGTATTTGAACAGGTCTTCCAAAGTCACCTGCACATTATCCTGCAAGAAAGGATGTTTACGGTTGCCCAATAAATACAAGTTTTTCACTTCGGCAAATAGATTGCCCTGTAAATGGGCGCCGGTATAACTTTCTGACATCACGGCAATTTCTATATTGCCGTTTTCCAGTTCTGTGGTGTATTCGTGGGAAAGAATTCGAATATCAAAACTCATGTCAGGAGCGAAAGGACGTACCTTATTATTGAGTATTTTGTGAATAATCGGACTGAAGTCATCGTAAACGGAAATAACAAAGTGCTCCCGTGACTTGGCCGGTTGATACTCGGTGAACTGATTTTCCAACTCCTGATAGCGCTGACACAACTCCCTAATCATGGGCAGTAATTGACTTGCTTTATGGGTGGGAATAAAACCACTGGCACGGCGGATGTACAGGGTGTCATCGAAAATTTCTCTTAGCTGCTTGAGGTACCTGCTCATAGCCGAATTGCTTATCCTCAATGCATGGGCCGCATTTTGGCAATTTCTATGCTCATCTATGGCGATAAGCACCTGCATTAATTCATAGTCCAGTCGTTTTATATCTTTCATAGCTGGGTAAGTGCTTCCAAGGTATGTCCGAATAATGGCGGGATACCTAACAGGGGAAAGTGAACTGAGTCACATCTGACTTGAGTGAATTAACCAAAATGTTACATAGCGCCCAATGTTGCCGAATCGAAAAAAGCGAATCCCAAAAGTGGAAAAACTCTATTGTGAACCTCTGTGACCGGCATGGACGTCGTGCTGAAGAGATCAAACAATTGTGTGCTGTGACTTAAATCAGCCAAGGTGGACAAATGTCCTTAACTTGAGCTTTGCCATCTGCTTACATTGGCGCAAAACACAATAATGCAAGGAATAGATGATGGATATTGCCGCTTGGTTTGATATCAACAATACCCTGGTGAACATTCCCATTGGCAGTGGCTATGCCATGTCATGGATTGAAGCCGTGGGCACAGTATTTGGTTTGCTCTGTATCTGGTTTGCCAGCCAGGAAAAAACGATTAACTATTTGTTTGGATTGGTTAATGTAACTCTGTTTGCGATTATTTTTTATCAAATACAGCTCTACGGCATCTTGCTGCTGCAGCTGTTTTTCTTCTGCGCCAACCTCTATGGCTGGTATGCCTGGACCCGGCCGGATCAGCAAACCGGCGACACCCTCAAGGTGCGTTGGCTGTCGAAGCAAAAACTGGCCTTTACCGCGGCGGTCTCAGTGCTGGGCATCGGCCTGATGACTGTCTATATCGATCCGGTATTTGCTCTCTTTGCCCAGGTCAGTGTCGATACGCTCAACCTGTTTGGTGCCGAGCTGGCCCAGCCAGTGCTGGAGCCGGATGCCTTCCCCTTCTGGGACTCAGTAATGACAGTGCTGTCTGTGGTGGCGCAAATTCTGATGACCCGAAAATATGTCGAGAACTGGATCCTCTGGGTACTTATCAATGTGGTCAGTGTCGGCATCTATGCCGCCCAAGGGGTTTATGCCCTATCGATTGAATACATCATCCTGCTGTTTATTGCCGCCAACGGCACCCGTCAGTGGATGCGTACCGCCAAAGACAATGGCAGTCGTCCGGCGGAGGCTTGCTGATGAGTGCCGATAAACAGCCGCATATCTGTCTGTCTCCGGCGCAGGTGAGTGAGCGGGTGATCCTTTGCGGTGAGCCACAAAGGGTCAATCGGATTGCCGCGCTGTTGGACGATGGCCGGTTGCTGGCGGAGAACCGTGAGTTTCGCAGCATGGGCGGATTTTACCAAGGCGTGGCTGTCACTGTTTGCAGCACAGGCATAGGCGCACCATCGGCGATCATCGCCCTGGAAGAGTTGTATCAGTGTGGCGCCCGCCGTGTTATTCGGGTCGGCTCCGCCGGCGCGCTGCAGCCGCAGATAGCCTTGGGCGAGTTGATTCTGGCCGAGGCCGCAGTGCGCGATGACGGTGGCTCAGCTTGTTATGCACCGCCCGGTTACCCGGCGCTGGCGAGTCGGCAGCTTATCAATGCCATGGCGGCCTATTTGCAGCGCCACGATTGCCGCTTCCACTCCGGCATAGTGCGTTCACACGACAGTTTTTACCGGGATGATGAGCTGGAGATTTGCCGTCATTGGCATCGACTCGGAGTCTTGGGGGCCGACATGGAAACAGCCGCGCTGCTGACGCTTGGCCGCCTGAGAGGCCTGGAAGTGGCTGCGGTGCTCAATAATGTGGTCTTGTATGGTGAAGATGTGCAACAGGGCATCAATCAGTATGTCGACGCCGATAGCGCCATGATGCAGGGGGAAAAGTTGGCGTCTTTGGCGGCGCTGGAGGCGCTCTGTTGCTGAAGTTTGTGCCCGTAAGGCTGATGGGCTAGCATGAGCCATCATCTTTACGGGATCTTGTTGTTATGCAGCTGCAACCATACAGCACCGGGCGTTTCAGTGCGCATCTAAAGCAGTCTCACCAGGCGTTTTGCGACGCCATGCTCGAGTGCTGCGTCCAGAACCAATTGCTGCAGGCCGGTGAAGATCTCTTGTCTCAGGGGCGGGAGTTGACCCATATGTGCCTGGTGCCCGAAGGCCGGGTGTCGATGAATATCTGCGCCGTCAACGGTCGCAGGTTTCAATTGGGGGAGCTGGATTGTGACTGGCACCTTTTCGGTGAGATGGAGTTCTTTACCGCCACCAGTTGTCAGTGGAGTGTGGTGGCCGAAGAGCCGATGGAAATCCGCCGGTTATGCCTGAAGAAAGTCAGGCAGATGCTGCTGCAACAACCCGAATTTACCCTCTTTTTTGCCAGCGCCCTGGCCTGGGATTATCAGGACTCGCTGGACATCTACACCAATAGGCTCTTGCACCCCATCAGCTACAACATCGCTTTCGATCTGCTCAGGCGTCAACACGAAGAGGTGATGCTGGGTTCCTGTGGCAGTCCGGATCAGGAAGCGGAGCGATTCGGCACCTCAGGCCGGGTCTATCGCAGGGCGGTAAAAGAGCTTATCGACAAGGGCCTGGTCATAAAACAGGGCGCCTTGCTGAAAATTGCCAATCTGCAGGCATTGCAGGATTTTGTCGATAAGGCTTAGTAGCCAACTCATTGATCTGACATTTAATTCAGTCAGCGGACAGGCGACGGGTTTTAGACTAGGCTTAGTTTGCGCAAAGGCTTAGGCAGCCGCGAGTAGATCTAGCGAGAAGATTAAGGAGCAAAAATGAGTTTGGGGACAGTTTCACAGGCAGGGCTTTTACTGGCGTTGGTCGCCGCGGCGACGCTCAGTGGCTGCGGGCAGCAGACACTGGATAACAGCCAGGATGTTGCCGCCGCATTGGCTACAGGTGGTGGTTCAACCTCGCCCCAGGCAACAGAGCGGGAACTGCCGACATTTGATTGCAACGCCTTGGGCGAGCGGGCTTCCAGTATAGAGATGCTTATTTGTCAGGAGCCAGAGCTTGCCAAGCTGGATCAGCAGCTGGCCGAGGTTTATGCCAAGGCCAGTGACAAGGCGGTCAATGAACAGCCACCCCTGCTCAAGGCCGAGCAGCGCGGCTGGATCAAGGGCCGCAACGAATGTTGGAAGAGTGAAGACAAGCTGCAATGTACCAAGGATTCATATCAAAGGCGGATAGTAGAACTGCAGGCCCGTTATCATTTGGTGGAGTTTAGCGGCCCGGTATTCTTTGCCTGTGACGGCAACCCGGCCAATGAGTTGGTGACTACTTTTTTCGAGACAGAGCCGGCAACCATGATTGCCGAGCGCGGCGACAGAAGCATTTTGATGTTCAGTGTGCCAAGCGGTAGCGGCGCCAAGTATCAGGGCGGTGACTACAGCTTCTGGGAGCATCAGGGCGAGGCCAGGGTGACCTGGGGTTATGGCGCCGAGGAGATGCTTTGCAAGCCCACACCCCAAGACGATAAGTAAACCACTGACCCAAAAACGCCCGCAATCGCGGGCGTTTTACTGCAAGTGCTCTTTTAATCCAACAGTACTTTTACGACTACCTTGCGGACAGCAACGGCCTTGGCCAGCGTACCCGGCATATGCATGTCTCCGGGGAAGAAAATGGCAAACATGCCGGCCTTCAAAGGGATAAATGCCGCGGCTTGGCGGTTGGATTGATAATCAAACTCGGCATAGTCGTGCGTCTCATGATAGGGGCGACTGGGCGTTTGGGCTCCCAGCGGCAGGTAGCCAAACTCCTCTTCACCACTGACCACATACTGCACGTCCAGATAGCGTCTATGTACCTCGAATGGCTCAGTCTCTCTGGGCTTGGTGTGGTAATCGTTGACTATGGCAAACAGCTTTTTACCATCCAGTTCATAGCTGCCGGGGGCCAGTTGGCTGAAGTCTGTTGCGGCCAGATAATCCAGGGCTGCCTGAATACGCGGGCCCAGCACTCGGTAATGGCCACGGTTGGCCAGAGTATCCACTATCATTTTGTATCTTCTGGGGAAAGGGGTTGGCTCAGTATAATAGCATTCCTGCTGGAAGTTTGATCTCTTTGAGAAGCAGCAGGCGCCTACAGGCGCTTGAGCCGCCAAGCGGCAGATATCAGCGGCATCAGCGCCAAAAAGCACAAAGGCCGGCGATATCGCCGGCCCCTGTGTTTCCCTGCAAATATGTTTCCCTGCAAATATGTTTCCCTGCAAATGTGTTTCCCGGTAAATCAGTAGCTGTATCTGGCTTCGAGGAAGTAGTAACCGCCGTTGAAACCAAAAGGTGTGTTGGTCAAGGGGTAGACGAAGATCCCGTTGAAGTTGTTGTCATCCGGACGTTTTTCCGGATAGGTATCGAACAGGTTCTGCACCCCGGCGGTGAAGCTCAGGTTATCTGTGGCCGCATAGGTCAGCGACAGATCCACGGTGAACTTACCGTCGTACTCCACGTCTTCACGGGAATAACCTATGGTGTAGGGGCCAAAGTAACTCAGGCGAAGATTGGTCTTGAAGTCGCCCAGGCTGTGGGTCAGCCCCAGGTTACCTGTGTTCTTCGGATTGGCCTTGGTCATCCGGGTCTGCTCTATACGGTCAAACAGCTGGTCTTCCAGGCCATCCAGAAGGTTTGGCAGATGAATATCGCGGATTTCCGTGTCGTTATAGGCATAGGCCAGGCTGGCGCGCAGATCGCCGTAGCTGCCGAGATCAAAGTCCTGGGTCACCACCAGATCCACACCTCGGGTGCGGCTATCGACGGCATTGATAAAGAAGCGTGCCGACTCGGCGTTGGTACCGGCCAGTGCATCTGCCACCACCTGGGAGTCGGCTGGTGTCAGTGAGCTGGAGAGCACGATTCTGTCATCTATGCTGATCTGATAGGCATCCAGAGTCACCGCCAGACCGGAATCATTGGTGTACACCAATCCCAGGCTGAAGGACTCTGACAACTCGGGTTGCAGCTTGCCTACCTGCAGCGCCTGGGTCACGGAAGACAGGTTGTTGAAGGTGCCCGATTCGGTCGGTACCAGCTGGCCTGTCACGGGATCCGGGTTGAACAGGGTCGAGATATTGGTGAAGTACAACTGCTGCACGCTGGGTGCGCGAAAGCCTGTGTTGGCAGTGGCTCTGAGTGCCAGGTTGTCGGTCAGATCGTATCTGGCCGCCAGCTTCCAACTGGTGTTGTCACCAAAGTCGGAATAGTCTTCATAGCGCACCGCGGCGGCCCAGTAGAAGTCGTCGGTCAGTTGGTTTTCCACCTCGAGATAGACACCTATGTTGTCTCTATCCTCATCTACCGCCGATTCTGGGGTAAAGCCGCCAAAGCCTTGGCTGCCGCCGGCCTTGTTCTGATAACCGCCATTGATATAAGAGGCTTGCTCTCCGGCTTCCACCTGATAAGCGTTCTGGCGCCAGGCTGTGCCCATAGCGACCAGGAGCTCTGAGTCATTGTAAAAGTCGAAGTAACGTGAGGCATCCAGAGTCAGGTTCCACTCTTCGGTGGACAGGGTACCTGCGTTGAATTCGGTTTGGCTGCCGGGGCCCAAAGAGGCGTTGAGTGTGTTCTCGACCCGGTACTTAAAGCGGTTCTTGCCGTATCCGGCCGAGGCATCCAACTGCCACTCGTCCAGGTTAAATTCATAACCCAGCAGCAGAGACTGATCTGTGATCTTGGGCGTTATCTGCGGCAGGAAACCATCGGGATAGATTTCGGCAACATTGCGGCTATCCAGTGGACGGCGGAAGAAGGCGCCGGAGCGGGTCTCGCGCTGGCTCAAGCCACCGAAGGCGTACAGTTTGCTGTCATTGGCAAACTCCTGAGCGGCATTGAGAAACAACCCCAGGTTGTCATATTCGGCGTCACCCACATGGTGATTCTTGCGGTTAACGGTTTGTTCGCGGGGATCCGGGCTGCCATCGGCCAGCAATGGATATTGCTGACGCGGATCCAAACCGGCGCGATTGGTGCTGTTCTTGTGATGTGCTTCCAGCGACAGATTCACAAAGCCAGTGTCACCTATGCTGAGGCCGTGGTTGAGGCCGACACGCCACTGCTCGCCATCACCCTGATAGGTTTGACCGGCTTGGGCCGATACCATGCCACCTTCACTGTTGTCTTTGAGCACTACGTTGATCACCCCGGCTATGGCGTCAGAGCCATATTGGGCCGAAGCGCCATCACGAAGAATTTCGATGCGTTTGATGGCCGTCATAGGGATGGCGTTCAGGTCGACGTTGGAGGAGCCCTTGCCCACAGTACCAGAGAGGTGGACCAGTGCCGAGCCATGACGGCGTTTGCCGTTAACCAGCACCAGGGTATGGTCCGGTGATAGGCCGCGCAGACTGGCGGGACGCACGGCATCTGAGCCATCGGTGACCGAGGAGAAGGGGAAGCTGTAGCTAGGTGCGGCAAACTGCAGCGCCTTGGCGGTTTCCGTCATGCCAGTGGCTTCAAGTTGTTCGGCCGTAATGATATCGACCGGTGCCACGCTGTCGGTGGCGGTCCGCAGGGCGATACGTGAACCTATGACGGAGATGGTTTCGATACTGGGCTGCTCTTCGGCAGCAAAGACGGCAGGAACAGTCAGTTGACTCGCCACTGCCAGTGAAATAAGAGCTAAGCGCATACGACCTCTTGAATGATTCAAAACTGCATTTTTATTGCGCGGATAGTAGCATTGTTACAATTGATGCATTTAGACGTAAAAGTGATAACTCAGAGCGCAGCGTTCTAGAAACATTTGGTTTTTTGGATAGAAACCTTTCCCTGACCTTGGCTATCCGGGGTTTTGGCTGTTTGGGTTATATAAGGGAAATATTGGGTTTATTTGTGGGTTAATTGGCTGTTTTGCTTTTATTTATACAGTGGTTTTTGAGTTAACAGCCTATTTATGACTATCTCTACTTTCAAATCTGTCTTTAGAACATTTTCTTGGACATTTAAACAAGGGCTATCCCGGCCGTTTTCGGAGCCGTCGGGAGGAGGGGAAATACTGAGTCAAACTTGGTTGCCGTGCAAGGCTGCGGTATCTTGCCTGTGACTTTTGCGGCTCAGGGAGTGACTTTTTGGCTAACTTGCGATTTCTTGCCGGTACAGATGCCTATCAGACATTGATGGAACAGGGATTAAAGCCTGAGAGTTTTACTCAACTATTGGC
>ERZ1673961.752-NODE-752-length-10722-cov-36.678635_pt1 | contig 10722 bp, 19 predicted proteins | sample MGYA00580189_ERZ1673961 | MGnify/ENA primary metagenome ERZ1673961 (study PRJEB41334, sample SAMN05608105) | rock metagenome | biome: terrestrial subsurface; feature: shale formation; material: shale | place: USA: Pennsylvania ... | reverse complement strand
ATTTTGAGCTTAGAAACATGATTTTGATTGCTAACTTTTTCTGGCGACTAACGCCCAATTAAGGTGTGAAGCACGCGACCACTACACTTGACTAGGACGCCGTAAACATTTAACTAAATTGAAACTAAAAGTGCCGAGCGTGCTGAATCACTCTTAAATTGTTTGTTATGTTTCGTAGCCTAAGATTTCGATACCCTTCTCACCAATCACTACCGGAAACTCACCGACATTGCAGAGCGCCATCAGAAACTTATCTAAATTCAGCTCACGGTATGAAGCAGGAGCATTTTTTTAAGTATGATATGAATAAGTTCTTGGGATGAATATTCGTTCAATATGCTTGTACTCGACAGGCCCACCACAGCCTTTAACTGGGTCATCAATTGCCGAATCCCATACCTGTTGGTTACTAGGGGCATTACCAAAGAAAACTTTTTCGGTATCCGTAAAATGATACTCAATACCAGAAAAATCTGCTCCATACTCTGCCATTGTAAGGAAGAACTTCTTCCACTTATGATTGGACATTAAACGCACTGAGTATCTCTGTCTCAGAGCTTTATCATTGTGAGCTTTCATTTAAACCTTCTAGAAACATAACGCCCTGTTAAGGTGTGAGCAACGCAATACCGAAGTTGCTGCATACCACCTCAAACACTAAAACCAACGCATAGTGAAAATGCCATGCGTTGCGAATCACTCTTGAACAGCTTGTTAGGCAAATAGTCAAAGTGATTTAATGCCTTGACCCAATATCATGATCTTCACCACCGCCCTCAATTAACCTTGTTAATTCATCACACAAGACTAAACGATTATTATGTATCGTGAACTGGGCTATAACTTTGACTTTTATAATCGAACCATCTTTTTTGTAGGCTGTTACTACATGATTACTGAAAACAACATTGCCCTCTTGAACCAAAGTAAGAAAGTTGACATCTAATTTACTAATAACTTTCTTCTGTGCCTCTATATGATTTACAAAGCTATCATAATCCAACTCCACTCCATCCACTTTTTGTATATAAGATGGGTCGACGTACAGCTCAATTAATGAAACATCTAACTCCGGAGCCATAAGAACATCTGTAAATAAATTTTTAATAAGTGCTTTTTCTAAACTCATTTCAATTATCATCTCACCAATATTTGCCTAACGCCCAATTAAGGGGTGAGCCACGCGACCACCACACTTAATTTGGACGCCTTAAACACTGAACTGGCCCCAAGTCCAAAATGCCAAGCGTGGGGAATCCCTCTTAAATTGTTTGTTAGTGCGACCTCAAAAGTTGCGACGAATCAGGTCGAACAGAGGCTTAAGACGTATGCCAAAGCCATAAAAGTTCGGCTCAAACATTAATATGTCTGTCTTGCTCACAGCCTCTGTCGAAAGAACACAATTATAAAAAAAGCGGGTTTTACCTTCTCTTTGTCTATCGAAGCTGATAATCCCCTCTTTAGCCATTTCGTTGATAGTGTAACAGTATAAATCCAATTCTTCCTGGAACGGGTTCCCGTCACCACTACTATATCCACTTTCCCAAGACTTCATCACATCGTAATAATTAACCAACTTCCTTTTTGATTTTGGTGTATCTCGCCCTTCAATGTTGAATCCATCAATATCAATGGGCTTTGGATAAGATTTGTATAACATGCTAAAGATATGTTTTTTGCACTTCTTATATACTTTTCGATTATTCAAAACCTTACATCCTATAAACTATCAGAATATTCTAACCTATCGCTACCAAAGGTTTAGCTTGAGCACTAACGCCCAATTAAGGTGTGAGGCACGCAATACGACGCTCCCGCATACCACCTTAATCACTTAAACCAACGCATAGTAAAAATGCCACGCGTGCCGAATCACTCTTAAATTGTTTGTTAGTTGCCCATCTCAAAGCCTAGTGCTAACATTTGTACACACACCAACAAAGGAATACATCATGGACACTAGAATTCAATTTCGTGTTGATGAAGAAACAAAACGCCTAGCTCAACAAATGGCTGAAAGCCAAGGTCGAACTCTAAGTGATGCTTGCCGTGAACTTACTGAGCAACTCGCTGAACAACAAAGAAAAACATTATCTCACGATGCATGGCTAACTGAACAAGTAAACCTAGCATTTGAGAAGTTTGACTCAGGAAAATCCGTTTTCGTTGAACACCAAACTGCTAAATCTCGAATGGAAGAGCGCAAAGCCAGAATCCGTAATCGAGGTAAGCAATGATTTTATGGGAAGAAGAGTCACTTAATGATCGTGAAAAGATCTTCGAGTTTCTCTATGACTTCAACCCTGATGCGGCAGAAAAAACTGACAACCTCATTGAAGCAAAAGTAGAAAACTTGCTTGAACAACCTTTAATGGGTGTACAACGAGATGGCATCCGCGGACGATTGCTCATTATTCCTGATATTTCGATGATTGTGTCTTACTGGGTCGAGGGCGATATCATCCGAGTTATGCGTGTGCTCCACCAGAAACAAAAATTCCCTACAGATTGATTACTCGCTCTGGGGAACTAACGCCTTGTTAAGGTGTGAGGCACGCAATACCGAAGGTTCCGCATAACACCTTAACCACTAAAACCAACGCATAGTAAAAATGCCACGCGTGCCGAATCACTCTTGAACAATTTGTTATACGAATTTCTTCAGTGCCAACACTTGTTGTTCAAATAACTCACAATCTGACTTTGAGTATGACTTAGCGACATTAACCCATTGAACGCCCGTTTCATCTATGTGGCGAAACTCGACTTGAAGTGCATATTTAGAGCAACGAAAAAGAGCAAAGACCAAACCTACGACCGTCAGACTAAGAACTAAAACTAGTAGCCATTGTGGCACCTCTTCCAACCTTGGAATAACTAACCAAACTGCCCCTGAAAACACACACACCCAGAATAAAACTTGACCTAAATTATCAAGAAAACTTAACTTTTTAACCCTAACATTGTTTATCTTAGACAAAGGATATGAGTCTTTCTTAAACCTGAACTCTTTTGAATCCAAGTTAAAATCAGTACTTTTGTACATAATTTCCCTCTATTCGTATAACGCCGCATTAAGGTGTGAGCAACGCTACCGCGGAACGAAACCATACCACCATAAACACAAAACCCAACGATGGAATAAAAATGCCATGCGTTGGGAATCACTCTTAAATGCTTTGTTAGCTGCTTAGTTGTAGCTTTTTTTGATGCGCCACGAAGCAGGAGCCTTTGAGTCTAAGTATTTATCGGAGTCAATTTTAAACTTATTGCATACAAACTGTTGACCATCTTTTTCAATAATCATACCGACTGAGTAAACAACATTGTCGCTAATACATTCCGTCATGCGATCGGACTGAACTGGCGCATAGTAATTTTCAATTTCCTGCTTAGCACCAGCACTCGCATTAACTTGGAAAACCGCTAGACAGCCAATTAATAACATTATTCTTTTCATATATATAACCTATTAAACTTATGTTTGACTTAGTATGTATCTATATGATTTCCATCATTGCATGCCTCTCCAATAAGTGTCAAATCACATATTGGATTAATTTACATATCAGCTAACGCCGCATTAAGGTGTGAGCAACGCTACCACGAAACTTAACCATACCACCGTAAACACAAAACCCAACGATGGAATGAAAAATGCCAAGCGTTGGGAATCACTCTTAAATGCTTTGTTATGCTCGTGCCAGTTTGCCTATGTTTTCCTTAATATAGTCATCCATTTTCTGTGGAAGCAATTGATCGTTTATACGGATGACCGCACACAAGAGATTTTCTCTGATAGCAGAACGAGGACGCCTATCTTCTGCACAGTCAATAGCTACCAATATTTCACCTAGAATATTCAGTAACTCTTCAAGATCGAAGTTGTGGTCTCTTGTGTTGTCATATACGACCGTTTCCATTACGCGGTGATAGGTTTCAGAATTATTAGGGTGACAAGGACAGTGACACCATTTTTCCCCCTCAAACGGGTGAATGTGAGTCCATGTATAGTCGTCATTGTCATGCGTTATTCCGATGCCAGCGTTGTCTATTTCAGGGAACCAATCACCATGCAATTCGTCATTTGGACAATTGTCTATGAAATGGCGCTCTACAACATAAACTCCAAGATCTTTGCTAATGACCCCGAAGTGATGATTATATATATCTTGAAGTTTTTGCTTAGTCAGCCAGTTGGGAGTGGTGTCATCCCAAAACAGGCTACCCTCCGCATCATCTGTACCAGTGATGACCTCAATAATTTGTTTTCTCAAAGTCACATAAAAGCTAAATATGTCCATACTTTTCTCTTAGAGCATAACGCCAAATTAAGGTGTGAACAACGCTAATCACCCAACCTAAAGCATTGTGCCGTAAACACTAAACTGGCTTGAAGTGAAAGCGCCAAGCGTTGTGAATCACTCTTAAATTTATTGTTATGTAGCTTTTTTCCACGCTTCTATTGTGGCAGTAGCACGAACTTTAACTTCATCAGGAGAAATACCACCAGCAACTGTCAACTCCCATAATCTAACTTCAATATCACGCTGAATTTCGATAGATAAGTCAGTAAACGTAGTTGTGCGAGTTATAAAAAAATCACGATCTTCTTGAGAGTAGAGGCAGTTTTCAGTCTCCCGCATGGAATTATGGACTATCCATTTTCTGATATTATTATAAGCCTTAAGTTTGCCTATAAACTCATTAGTGACAATTTCACTGCCATCAAGTAAGCCAATTAACTGCCCAAGAGTCTTCTTATTGTACTGATTTAACTTCGCTTCAGCATTTTTGGCAGATATCCCGTTGACCTTAAGGTGAATAGAACCAACTATAAACAGCTTGATAAGAAAGTCTTCAACGTGCTGAAGATGCCAAATCGCCTCTCCTGTTTTCTGGTAAAAGTAGCTTAGCTCTTGTGGGGCTATTTCTCTTCCCATGTACTTACTCCGAATTGCTACATAACGCCGCGTTAAGGGGCAGCAACGCGCTACCACCAAACTCCAATTTAACACCCTAAACACTGTTGCCAAGATTTGAGGCAAATTCGCCACGCGTTGACTGTCCCTCTTGAACGCTTTGTTAGGCGCCTTTTTCCAGTTTCCATGGGGGATTAAGTCGGTTTTCTCCCGCCCAATACAATTTAATTTTGTTACCAGAAGGATCACTTAAAACAGCTTCTTTCCAAAGGTATGGCTGCATTGTCGGCTCTTGCTCGAATTTGACACCTTTGCTTTTTAAGTCCTCGACAAGCTCATCTAACTCTTGATGCTCAAAGTAAACAACCCCACGGCTATCTAAACCCGTTTTATCTGTATCTAGGTAGATTGAGAATGTTGATTCACCATCAGGAAATGAAAAACGTGCATAGTGATCGTCTTCAACAATCTGGTTTAGCCCTAACTTCTTATAAAACTCAACCGCCAAATTGACATCGTGAACAGCTAAGGTCACTTGATTTAAATTCATTTACACTCCTTGTAAAGTTTCGCGTTGGCGCCTAACGCCCAATTAAGGTGTGAGGCACGCAATGCTAATACAACCGCATACCACCTTAAACACTAAAACCGACGCATAGTAAAAATGCCACGCGTGCCGAATCACTCTTAAATTGTTTGTTAGGTATTTTCAGGGGATAGTTCGCTTTTAAGTTGCTGGATTAATTCGACATACTGCGAGGACAATATAATAAACTTGGCTCTTTCCTCATCAGTCACCTTAGGCTCCCATCCTATTTTGGGGTTATCATTGTCAAGAAAGCGATTTCTAATATCTCGAACTGTAGAAGTATGTTTCTCCCAATCAACTGTGTCTTGGTTGCCTAGCAGTACAGAAATCAGATCATTAGTATATCGCTCAACTTTTTCACTCCCATGAAGCTGCAAAATTTGCAAATGACTCATTAAAGAAAAAAACAACTCATAGCTCTCATTTATTTCGGAAAGCTCTACAAATTTACGCTCCAACTTCTGCATGCTCAAATCAGTATTCACATTTTCTACCAATTGGTTTATTGAAATTAGAGAAAAGTACGTTGATGAACTAGAAGTATTCATCTTTTCAAGGAAACTATTATATGCTTTGACTCGGTTATCATAATCCTTTTGTTTTATAATTTGCTTAGTTTGAAATGGTGCTGTTATATAAACACCAGCAGTAGATATAACACCAGATAGTATCGCTGTTACTATAACAATAATGTATTGATGTTTCTTATTTTCGCATTCTTTCTTTGAGGAAGTATTACCCATCATATAAGCCCTATTTAATCAAATTGCAGATTATGCGACCGTAATAGTCTTTGTTATCAAGCTCAAATAATACAAGCATTCCTATTAGTCTATCTTTGTCTCTAAAGGTCGACTCACTTTCTAACACCACCATCGTTTTACGAATTTGAATAGAACCTTGTTTGAATACCACTCTAACAGTATTTTCACCCAATATTTCTACAATTTCCCCTTTCATTGTTCATTCCTTAAACTCACAGAATTAATTAAGATACCTAACGCCGCATTAAGGTGTGAACAACGCGACCACGAAACCCGACCATGCCACCGTAAAACACTGAACTCAACGATGGAATGAAAAATGCCAAGCGTTGAGAATCACTCTTAAATGCCTTGTTAGTTTTATTACAGCAAGCGATCTTTAAATATACTTAACAACTGACAATGCTGGTCTTGAAGTCTGTCTATCGACTCTTCCATATGCTGCATGTACTTCTCCGCCTCATTGGCTTCCGCTTTGTTTTTATAAGCCAAGCTAATTTCTTCGTAGTTAAACCAGCTTGAAGCATTTGAATCAACATTAGTTAGCCAATCAATAATGCCCTCATCAAAGTAAAAATCAGCTAGAGCAAGTGCCTCTTGAAAATTTTCATACAGCTGAGGATCGACTTTACGAGTGTTATCTGTGTTCCGCAAAAGTCGTTGCACTGCCATATATATCTGTAGTCTTTCAGATTTACTATCACGCTTTTCCTTAGAAACATTCAACTTCCATTGTTGATAAGCAATATAAGCGACTGAAACAGCAATCACTGGACTAAGTAGCGCAGAAAAGATGTCAATTACTTGTTTTATTAGACTTAAATTATCCAACGATTTCTCCCGTAAAACTAACGCCGCATTAAGGGGTGAACAACGCCACCACCTAACCTAAACCATTGTGCCGTAAACACTTAAGCTAATTCAAACCAAAACTGCCAAGCGTTGTGAATCCCTCTTGAATGCTTTGTTAGTTGCCAAACCTAAAGCTTTGATTTGAAGTTAGTTACCGCTTTGCCAACACTTGCTTTACGTATGTTGGGAAACTCAAATCAGGCGTAGTTTCAAAACGTTTGTCACTGAAACCACTTGGAACACGCAACGCCGTAGAAAACGAACTGACAACATCAAAAGACCTTTGGAGAAACAGTGCCACAAAGCTGACTTTCAACAAGTAAATCGGCTTCTGAAACGGCAAACCAAACTAGGAAAAGATCGAAGCTCAATTTCCGCGAACCAAGATCCCGAAGTTCGAAGTGCAGAATCAAGCAAAGCACACGAACGATTAGACCTAAACACTCTGTTTTAGCTGCGATTTTCTCGTTGGCAACTAACGCTGCATTAAGGGGTGAACAACGCATTCCACCCAAACTAAACCATTGTGCCGTAAACACTAAAGCCGATTCAAACCAAAACTGCCAAGCGTTGTGAATCCCTCTTGAATGCCTTGTTAGCTATTTGGTGAAGTGTACCCCGTAGTTGTCGCTACGACTTCAAAACCACGCTTTGATACGATTGGTTTACTCATATCTGAAGCATCGATTATAAGATATTTAACCCCTTTCGATTTTGCTTCAGCAATACGCTTATTGAGTAGCAAACTATAATAACCGTTACCCCTAAATTCTTCGATTGTGCTTCCGCCCCAAATACCTGCAAATGGGCTACTTCCATTAAATGTTAGCCAAGCAGAAGTAACTGGTTGGTCGTTGACATACACTACATAAATGGACACTGAATCTGGAGAGTGTTCTTTGAGACTCATTAGGTAGTTGTATTGCCAATTGAAGTCTCCACCCCAAACTTGTTCTTGAACCCTTATTGCGTCACGAATGCCTGTGCTGTCAGAAACCTCTGTGATCTGAGATTCATCAAAGGACTCACCAGCGGCCTTTGAAAGGTCCAAAACCATAAATGATTCGGAAGCTTCTTTTTCAAAACCATTGGCAAGTAATACTTCGCCGATATTACTTGGTTTATCGGTACTGTAAGTTTTCCATTCAAAGCATAAATTGCGCTTGTTAAAGTATGCAAGTTGCTCTTTAACTATTGATTCAGTGAGACTTTCGTCGAAGCTGAAGAATGAAATATAGCTACCATGACAGTCATTTGATACGAACTTAGTCAGATTACTGTCTGTTTTCTTTACACCATTAAACGAGTTAATGTGCTTTCGTTCAAACTCATTGTACTCTCGCATTACATCCGCTGTATTCATTTTATCCTCGTATATAGCTAACGCCGCGTTAAGGGGTGAACAACGCAAGCCACCAAACCTAAATTATTGTGCCATAAACACAAAAGCTAAACTTAGAACCAAAATTGCCAAGCGTTGAGAATCCCTCTTGAACGCTTTGTTATGTGCGTGCCTGCTCTTGCACCACCCTCACCCACTTGGAACGCCACTCCTGCGCTTCCATTGGGTCTGGCCAGAACTCTTTCTGTTTACGGATAAGCCCATTTTCTACCGTATGGAAAGTAATAGCACGCGCCTTTTGAACGCTATCAGTTATAGAAACATCAGTGACTACTGTTTCGCCATCGCAGACGATTGAATGAACGACGAACTCCCAAGTACCATTTGCTGGATAGTAAGAGTTGACTGCTGTGAAATTGTCTCGTCCAACAATAAGCTCACCAGATTGAGGCCAAAACCCTTCAAAATCTGGGCTAAGCCACTCACTTGCTTTCGCGAAATCATTAGTTTTCATTGCGTCCCAAAAAGCTAAGACGACTTCCTTTGAATTCATTATTCCCCTCCAAGCACATAACGCCGCATTAAGGTGTGAGCGACGTTTGGCTATACTTGAGCGAAGCGAAATCGCCAAGCGTTGCGAATCACTCTTAAATGCTTTGTTATGTTTGTGGTTCCGTATGTTCTACCTTTGGTTCATAAGTTTTGCAGAAATTTTCATAAGACTTTTCCCGCATGGTTCTAGCAGGATTAACATCTTCTAGTTTGTAGTGCTGCAACAATCGATCAATGCGCTTTTCAAGGGAGTTTAAGTAAACTTCTTGCTTAGCTACTTTCTCTGATGTTTTTTCCCAGTGTTCCTTTTGATGAAACCAAAGCTCAGGAGTAACTTCTCTTTCACTTAAGTAAAACCTTTGCTCTTCACCCGAGCCCTGAACTCGAAAAGGCAATATATCAGCACAGTCGAGCCAAGATTTTTCGAGAACGTATTCTGCAACTACCTTTCTCGCTTTTTTTGTGAATACTAACTTATTAATTACCCACCATAAAATGGAATCTCGAACCACCATTAATAATGGAGCAACAACATATGTAAGCACACCTAAGATCATAATTTTCAACAAAGATGACCATGCTAACTCAACTTCCATAGCTCTCCTGACTTTATAATTCCGCTTGCAAACATAACGCCGCGTTAAGTAGTGAGCAACGCTACCACCTAACCTAAACCATTACACCTTAAACACAAAACTCAATTTAAGCTGAGAATGCCACGCGTTGTGAATCTGCCTTAAACGCTTTGTTATGCCTTTGCTTTTGGCTTGCTACAATTTTGAATTTTCTTTGTTTTGAAAAAAGCTCAGATTCTTCGGAATGTAAAACTGGCAAGCTTGTCTATCTGCTGTGGTTGGCTGCTCCCAAGCACCACACAAATCCTTATTATTCTCTTTCGTCCGCGTAAATTGCTTACACTTTCCACAACGTTCCATTTAATACCTACCCAAGTCACTTCAAACTAAGATCAACAATAACGTGATTGGAAACTTCGGAATTTGATTCAACCCAAATCTAGCGAAAATTGTCGATTATTACTTGAATAGTGATAAAAGGCATAACGCCGCGTTAAGGGGTGAACAACGCCACCACCCAACTTAAACCATTGTGCCATAATCACAAAAGCTAAACTTTGAGCCAAAACTGCCAAGCGTTGAGAATCCCTCTTGAACGCTTTGTTATGTGCGTGCTAAACGGTAGCGCCTTACAGTGCCCTCATTTTCACTTGTGTAGTTGCCGAGATACTCACCGCCACAGTTTTCGATAACCTTTTGGGATGCAGGATTGTCAATTGAACAAGTAACAATAACTGCGTCAGTGACAACGTGCTCTTGCACCCAAGCGAGGAGAAATGAGGCTACACCTTTACCACGAGCTGACGGTCTAGTTTCGTAGCCAACATGCCCAATGACATTTTCTACGTTGGTATTAGTACCTTTGCGAACTCGGATTGCACCTAAAATTTCAGAGTTCGATACACAATAGTAAGTTGTGCTGGGTAAATAACCGTTTGGTAACTCAGAAGTTGCCTTAGAACGTTCAACCAAACCGGATAAATAAGCTTCAGGATCTTGCTCAACGCCGGAATATTTAGGGATACCCGACTCCAAACATTCTTTCGCGTAACTTGCTAATATTGGAGCTAAATCTGGACTCGCTTCTACTACTTCCATGTCAATTTTCCTCAAAAGCACATAACGC
>ERZ1673961.751-NODE-751-length-10756-cov-6.981123_pt1 | contig 10756 bp, 9 predicted proteins | sample MGYA00580189_ERZ1673961 | MGnify/ENA primary metagenome ERZ1673961 (study PRJEB41334, sample SAMN05608105) | rock metagenome | biome: terrestrial subsurface; feature: shale formation; material: shale | place: USA: Pennsylvania ... | reverse complement strand
CAACCGAACTATCTTAAAAAATTTCAAAACCCCGGAGTCTTACCACCTCCGGGGTTTTACTATTTTGGGCACTTACTCAGCCTCTGAATAATCAACCGCTACCTTGCCCCGCATAAATCGCACTAACTGTCTGTTTCTTGATTGAGAAAGTTACAGAGAAATACAAAATTTCACTCTTACCTGTTTAACATCTCAAAATATGCACCTGATTCCACACAAATAAAGTGCACTTCTATTAACTACCTCACAAAAACTGCCTAAAGAAAATACAAATTTAGCGCTAAAAACCGTTTCTGTTTATTTGTAGACAATGCTTGCAGGCTGACTAACTCACTGATTTGATACAAGTATAAATAAGAGCTTGATCACTAAACTTTCATATTATTTCCGTATATTGCACGCCGTAACAATAACAAAATCACAAACAAAGGTTCTACTTATGCAATTTTCCAAATCTCTATTGGTACTTTCAGTAGGCGCGGTTTTAGCAGGATGTGGTTCAGACAGTGACAGCATCTCTATTACTTGTGAAACGGCTGATTCATGTACGAAATTCACTGTTCTTCATACTAACGATAACCATGGTCGCTTTTGGCACAATGATGACGGCGAATACGGCATGGCTGCACGTCACACTTTAATCCAATCTATTCGTGCAGAAGTGGAAGCGAACGGCGGTGAATCCATTCTTCTCTCTGGTGGTGACATCAACACTGGCGTACCAGAGTCAGACATGCAAAATGCAAAACCCGACTTTATCGGCATGAACCTAATCGGCTACGATGCAATGGCGGTCGGCAACCACGAATTTGATAACTCACTAGATATCTTAGATATGCAAGCTGAACTGGCAGACTTCCCTATGCTAGCAGCGAATATCTACAAGAAAGACACTGACGGTAATGTCACCGATGAACGTTACTTTGCACCGTACAAAGTGTTCACGATTAACGGCCTAAACGTTGCGGTTGTTGGTCTTACGACAAAAGATACGGCAAAGCTGGTTAACCCGGACAACGTAGCGGACATCTACTTCGCAGATCCTCAAGACGAAATTAAGAAAGTTCTTCAAGAAATAAAAGACAACGAAAATGTCGACCTTGTATTCGCAACGACTCACATGGGTCACTATCACGACGGTAACCATGGCAGTGAAGCACCGGGTGATGTACTGCTAGCCCGCTCTCTTGAAGAGGGTCAATTGGATGCCATCATCGGTGGCCACTCGCAAAATCCTGTTTGTATGGAGCCAGGCACCAACGAGTATGCGGATTTCAATCCGGGCGATGAGTGTACACCAGACCAACAGAATGGCACTTACATCATGCAAGCGCATGAGTGGGGTAAATATGTGGGTCGTGCGGACTTTGAATACTTTGACGGCAAACTGCATCTGGCCAACTACGCTCTTATTCCGGTAAACCTGCTCGATGACAACGATCAAGTGATTGGTGAGTACATTCAGCCAGACGCAACGGTTCAAGATACGCTTCGTACCTATCAAGAGCAAGGACAAGAGCTGCTTGATGTCGTTGTTTCTAACACCGATGGAAAACTGGAAGGTGATCGCAGCGTTGTGCGTTCACAGCAAACTAACCTGGGGCATCTTCTGGGCAAAGCATACCGAACATACAACCTAGTTAATGCTGACTTTGGCGTGATGAACTCTGGTGGCGTGCGCGACTCAATTCAGGCGGGCGATATCACCTACCGTGACGTCCTTACTGTGCAGCCATTTGGAAACTTTGTAACTAAAGCGACCATGACAGGTCAGGAAGTAAAAGATTACCTGGACGTTGTGGCAACGAAATCTGCAGGCTCTGGTGCTTATGCTCAACTGGATAACATCACTCTGGACGTCGATTGTGATGCTGGCTCTGTATCAATCACGGATATTAATGGCAAAGGTTTTGATTTAGCCGCAACTTACACCTTCTCAGTCATTAGCTTTAGTGCCGCTGGCGGTGATGACTACCCTGTAATTGATGTTGAATCGACTCAAATGACCGATGCTTCTGTACTAAGAGAGTTCTTCGTAAATAACCCTCAAATATCAGCAGCAGACTACGAGAAGAACTTAGGTAATATTCAGTACTTCAGCAACAGCCAGGCTGTGACAGGTTGTCCAGCAACCAGTAGCTAATTACTGAATTTCATAATTTTTTGTACAGAAGCTAAACGCTTTTACAAGCCGAAGTTTATTTTAAAAAAGCCGGGACGTTTGGGTTCCGGTTTTTTTATTTCCATAAATTGCTGAAAATTATCCACCTTCACAAACTGTTCAAAAAATGTTCATTTGAGTTGTTGACGCCCCTGTGCTGGGCTTCTATGTTTGATAAGGTCTTTCGAAAATATAGGCTCGTTAATTAGCTTTTCCGAACATTTTAAACGGAAGTGAGAGCGAGTGTTAGAAAGATGGAAATGGCGTTGCAAACACTGCTCTCAAACAATTTGTCTTTGGACTCCAAACTACGGTGACTCGCCTCAACGCGGGCGCCAATGAGCAGCGATTCTAGACGTCAATATGTGTCAAATGCTGCCATCGAGTTCTGGAGGTCAAAAATGAAACGAGCCAGCAATAGCTACCGACTTCAAATGATAAAGGAAGTGGTTACCCGTAGAGAACGAGAAGCCTGTACGGATCCTATGGCGAAATACATCCATAGATTGATGGATGAAAATCCAACGAGCAAATTAGATGTTGAACTTAACCATCGATTTGCTGGAAATCACTTCGACGAACAAGCAGGAGGTTGGGTTAGCGATACTTGGTCCATGAAAATGAAGTAGCGCCAGATGCCTGTTTTACAGAGCATAATGTGGATAGGAGCTTCCCGGCTCACAAGACGTTAATGCGGGCCGGGAATAAACACACTAAAGCCCACTTTTTAAAATAAATCTTGTTGCGGTGAAACATCTTCTTTTGGCTGGTCAGCCTTCCCCTTCCCAGCTAACAGTTTTCTTTTGTACCGCTGACGGCATAACTTGATCACATGAAGCTGCTGAGCAGGTGTGTACTTCTGCCAGTTAAATCGTTCTTCTCGCTTACGCATACACCCTTTGCAGTAGCCTTTTTCATCAGCGCTACAAATGCCAACACAAGGGCTCGGGACGCTAAAAAACTCCAATTGCTCCATGCTAAAACCGTTCTTTAATTGTGAATGTCAAAAACGACTCAAATACAACAATACATTGCTGTTATCTGGCGGTAAACTGCGTTATGTCACGCTTATACGAAACTATTACCGTATGCTGACAAAAAACAGTGTTTTATTAATTACACTTCTTTTCGTTTTTTATAACGGAGTCTATTAAATGAAGCTTAGTCTAAAAACGTTAGTTGCTGCAATCTCCCTTCCTGTTCTGATGACAGCATGTGCAAGCAACGGTGATAATGTGAAAAAAATAACGGCTCAAGACTTACAGCACCACAATTGGGAGCTGGTTCAAATCGATGGTAAGAACATCGAACTTAACGAACGTCAAAAAGCACCTCGCCTGGAAATTGGTGAAAACCTCACAGCTAACGGCAATGCTGGCTGTAATAATTTCTTTGGTCAGGCTGAACTAAAAGATAATCAACTACGCATTGAAAAGATGGGCATGACCATGAAAATGTGTATTGGTGACATCATGAACGTAGAACAAGCGATGTCATCGACATTATCTGACTGGAGTGACATCACGCTAACTAAAGATGGCTTAGTTCTTAAAAACTCTGAGCATGAATTGACATTTACACTTCGTGACTGGATGAACTAATCCAATACAACGCGTAAGTTAGAAAGCAGCCTATCACGGCTGCTTTTTTGCTTTCAGCCGCTCAACGTCCTCTTGTCCCCTTCATGAAAACCAATCGATGTTCGACATTAATACATTCATCTGAAAGAATTTATTACATCGCACGGTCTCTCTTTTCTTGAAATAGCATTCACGTACTCACGCTATATTTCTCTAATTGACCTCACATTGATCGTAATTCTATTAGTCAATGCGTTAACCCTACGGGCATTCACGTTGATAATAATAATAGATAGCTTACTATCCATGTAAGGGATTGAATTTTATAAGCCTTATTGCACTCATCGAAGTAAAACAATTTGACATAAATCGGATAATGTATGAATAAGCTACTAAGCACCATCGGGATTTTAGCTACGGCTTTTGCTACTAACTCGTTTGCCGAAGACTGGCAGTCCATAGAAAAACAAGCTGACGGTCAAACCGTCTACTTTCACGCTTGGGGAGGCTCTCAAGAGATCAACCGCTATATCCAGTGGGCGGGTAAGGAGCTCAAGTCTCGCTACAATGTGACGCTCAACCATGTCAAAGTCACCGATATATCTGAAACTACCACTCGATTGATCGCAGAAAAAGCCGCAGGCAAGAACACCGGGGGCAGTGTAGATATGGTTTGGATCAACGGTGAAAACTTCAAGTCGATGAAGGACAACCAACTGCTATATGGTCCGTTTGTTGATGCTTTGCCAAACTGGCAATACGTAGACAAAACGCTCCCTGTTGATGTGGATTTTTCTGAGCCGACCGATGGACTTGAAGCGCCGTGGGGCGTGGGTCAGTTAGTCTTCATTCATGATACGGAGAATTTGAATAACCCTCCTCACTCTTTTGCAGAAATGCTCAGTTATGCCAATGCGTTTCCCAACCGTCTGACGTACCCTCGCCCACCCGAATTCCACGGTACCAGTTTCATCAAAGCGCTATTGATCGAGCTGACCAACAACGATCCCGCATTGCAGAAACCAGTCAACGCGGAGACATTTGAGCAAGTTACGCAGCCGCTATGGCAATACTTAGATAAGTTCCACAAAGTAGCCTGGCGTGGTGGTAAACAATTCCCAGCAGGCACTGCGGAAACGTTGCAGTTACTCGACGATGGTCAGATTGATTTAGCCATTACATTCAACCCAAATGCCGTTTATTCTGCGCAGTCGAGCGGTACCCTTGCTGAAACGACTAAAGCTTATGCGATGGATGCTGGCGCGCTTTCCAATATTCACTTTCTGGCCATTCCGTGGAACGCAAACGCCAATGCCGGTGCGCAAGTTGCGATAAACTTCTTACTAAGCCCTGAGGCGCAGTCTCGTAAAGGAGATATTAATATTTGGGGTGATCCTTCCGTACTAAGCAGTGAGTATTTGACGGGTACGGCAAAGAATACGCAGCAATTTAAATCGATTAATGAACCACACCCAAGCTGGCAAAACGCGCTAGAGCAAGCGTGGTTAAAACGTTACGGGAATTAGTACGAACAAATGTTAAGAGCGCTGTATCTCGTTATTATCGCAGTTTGTATTTTGCCCACCATCCCCGGCCTGCTAGGGGTGGTGGTTTCTGCGCTCGGCTATGTCCCACCTATCGGTCTGACCCAGCTATCATTAAATGGCTTTACTGCTGTATTTGATTGGCAAGGGGTCTGGACCTCTATCGGACTCACGCTCTACTCTGCTATTTTCAGCAGTTATTTAGCGTGCGTACTCACTTTCGCTATTTTGCAATCAGCTTGGAACAGCAGGTTCTGGCGGAAAATAGAGGTTTTCCTCTCGCCACTGCTTGCGATGCCGCATGTCGCTTTCGCAATTGGCTTTGCTTTTTTGTTTGCTCCGACAGGTTTGGGCGTTCGTGTAGCGACTCAGTTCTTTGGTTTCGACCCAAACGCACAAACCGTTGATGACTTAGCGTTGCTGATTAAAGATCCTCATGCGCTTGGTTTAATCATCATGCTGACAATCAAAGAGACGCCTTTTCTACTGCTGATGAGCATTCCAATCTTGCAGCAACTCAATGTTGATAAAATTGAAAAAGTCAGCCATTCAATGGGCTACAGTACAGCCCAGACTTGGTGGAAGTGCATTTTCCCGCAGTGGTTAGCTAAACTCAGGTTCCCAATGCTGGCAGTGATTGCTTATAGTTTATCGGTTGTCGATATCGCACTCATCATTGGCCCAACCAATCCACCAACTTTCGCTGTGTTGGTTTGGCAGTGGTTTAATGATCCCGATCTGGCACTTTGGCCAAGAGCGGCCTCAGGCGCAGTGATTTTATTTGCTATTGCTACTGGGTTGATTGGCTTAACTCGTTTTGTCGAATGGTTAGTCACAAAGGGCTTTAAACGTTGGCAATACTCTGGACGATCTGGGCTCAAACTGCCCGGAAAAGTACTGTTTTCTCTGATCACATTACTTACTTTTGTCATCGTACCTTTGATGGTGCTGTGGAGTTTTGCTCAACGTTGGCGATTTCCGGATCTCTTACCCAGTCGTTACACCCTACGCTTTTGGCAATATGAGTGGGAGAGTATTTTAGGCACGATAGAGCAAAGTATCACAATCGCCGTGATCAGCGCGTCCATTGCTCTAATCCTGGCGTTAATTGCTCACGAATATAAGCTTCGCTATCGCTGGCAGGTTCCGGATTACGTCATTGCCGTCCCTATGCTTATCCCGCAATTGTCGGTACTTTTTGGCATACAGGTCGCGACTTTGTATTTCAACAGCAATGCCTACTTTTTCTGGGTTTGCTGGGCACATGTTTTCTTCGCCTTCCCGTTTGTCTACTTATCGCTGGACGGCCCTTGGCGCAGCTTCAACAACGGCTTAACTCGTGTCGCCCTTAGCCTGGGCAAAACACCGCTACAAACCTGGCTTAAAATAAAACTTCCAATCCTGCTGCCTGCCATTGTTTTTGCCTGGGCTGTAGGTATCAGCGTCAGCTTAGCGCAATACCTGCCAACGCTTGTGCTTGGTGCGGGTCGAATAAGCACAATCACAACCGAAGCGGTAGCGCTTTCCAGCGGTTTCGACCGACGCGTTACGGCGATCTACGCGATTTGTCAGGCTCTTTTGCCATTAATGTTCTTCTCCTTTGCAATTTTGCTAAGCCGTTTAAACGGCAAATACCGCCGACTTTCAATGAAAGGTTTACTTAACCATGAGTCTTTGTCTCAAAAACCTCGCCATCCATAAAAACAATGGCGATACACTTTTCTCTGGATTTAACATCACTGTAGAGAAAGGCGAAATTGTTACCCTAATGGGACCAAGCGGCTGTGGTAAATCTACTCTGTTAGATGCCATTGCCGGACATCTCTCTAACGAGTTCCATTATTCGGGCTCCGTGACACTCAACGATGCAACGCTTGATCGATTTCCTGCGCACAAGCGCAAGGTTGGCATCCTGTTTCAGGATGATATGTTGTTCCCTCACCTGACGATATGGGAGAACCTGGCCTTCGCACTGCCGAATGCCATCAAAGGAAACACAAGAAAAGAAAGCGCGATGCAAGCCTTGAAGAATATTTCCTTGCTCAAGATTGCGAACTCTTTCCCCGACCAAGTTTCAGGTGGTCAACGAGCACGTATTGCTCTGACGCGCATGTTGCTCGCACAACCTAAAGCAGCACTTTTGGATGAGCCTTTTAGTAAGCTCGATAAAGACCTGAGAGTGCAATTTCGCAACTGGGTGGTTGAGCAACTTCAACAAGCCAATATCCCGACGATAATGGTCACCCACGATGAAGATGACATTCCCGAAGGTAGTCGCTGCATAACTTGGCCATGGGAGACAGAGAATGCTTGATCGTTTCAGTATCAAAATCATCAGATGGCCACTGACTCAAAGTGCGCAATTCGTCGACAAGTTTGGCATCACGGCTAATCAAACCACCCTATTTGGTTTTGCTATTGGTTGTTTAGTCGTACCTGCCCTGATCACAGAACATTATTTAACAGCGCTGCTGTTTATCCTGCTTAATCGATTTTGTGATGGACTGGATGGTGCCTTAGCGAGAATTCAGGGGATTACCGACGCTGGCGGCTTTCTCGATATCAGCTTAGACTTTCTGTTTTATTCACTTATCCCTTTCGGGTTTGTGCTTGCGAATCCGGAACAAAATGCCATTGCAGGTGCTTTCTTAATTTTCTCGTTTGTCGGAACGGGTAGTAGCTTCTTGGCATTTGCGATAATGGCCAGTAAACAGGGTATCGATAATCCGGTTTATAAACACAAATCGCTCTACTATATGAGTGGCTTGACTGAAGGCACTGAAACCATAGGAGCCTTCATCGCATTTTGTATCTTCCCGCAACATTTCTCACTGATTGCCTATCTATTTGGTGCGGCCTGCTGGTTTACTACCTTCACACGTATCTATTCCGGTTTTCATACGCTCAAAGACAATTAACACCGCTTGAGAATGCAAATTCCCTCGGGGTCAATTATGGTTAAGTCGCTGTTTTATCGAAACTCTCAGCACATACTAAAATAGGGTATATACTCTTTGAGTATCAAAGCCATTTGGAGGTTATATGAAAAAATACGTCAAGCTAGGCATGTTGCTTACATTTTCCGTAATCGCATTAGGAGGCTGTACCTCTCCTAACCCTTACGGTGATGCATATGGCTCGGCAGACACTCGAAAAGTTCAGCAAGTTTACTACGGAACGGTGGAAAAAGTTGAACCAGTGACCATTGATGCCTCCACGCAATCCAATGCCATCGGGACAATCGCTGGTGCAGCAATTGGTGGTATATTAGGTTCTAAAGTCGGTGGCGGCTCAGGCTCTGATATCGCAGCAATTGGTGGTGGCTTATTAGGTGGCTATGCAGGTAGTAAAACCGCCGAAGCGACCGCGAAACGAAACGGCGTCAACCTAACCATTCGCATGGAAGATGGAAAAATCATCTCTATCGTTCAAGAAGCGAACCCAAACATGATATTCCAGCCGGGTCAGGCGGTACAAATCAACATGTATGGTAGCGAAGCAAGGGTCGTACCTCGCTAATCTGAGCTCATGAAGTAGGAGTCATACCTCCTAACTTTCGACTCGAATTCAAAAACCGCGCAAGCATTCTTAATGACATTATGCTTGCGCGTTTCTTTTGAGATCAAACTTGATCGTCGTCAATGGAACATCAAACTTCTGATATTTTCGATGTGAAAATGACATCAAGTTGCTAGCATCAGCCCTTTCCAGATATCTTTTGGGCTTGATATGACTCCTACTGTTGACCACGTACTCCTCAATATCGCATTAAACCTCAGCTCTAATCGCTCCCATGAGCAGCAGTACCAAAGTCTTATTGATGGTGTGGCACAAGTATTTCCATGCGATGCTACCTGCCTGTTTATTTTTGATGAAGATGGCTTCCTCACACCTGTTGCAGCGAAAGGGCTATCAAGCTCGGTATTAGGTCGTCGTTACTTTCCCAAAGCCCACCCTCGACTCGAAGCCATCATTCAGAGCAGAGATCCTGTACGGTTCGATGCCCACTGTCCACTACCCGATCCATTTGACGGCACACTGTTAACCGAAGACCAATGTATTGATGTTCACGATTGCATGGGCTTTAGCTTGTATGTGGAAGGTCAACTCGTTGGCGCCCTGACGATGGATGCTCTGGCAGTAGGTGCGTTTGATGATATCGACCCCGTTGCTATCGAAACCTTTGCGGCTTTAACCGCAGCAACGCTACGTAATATCGCTCAATTAAAAGCGCTCAAAACTCAAAACCAAAAGCAGAAAAATGTTACTCAAACGCTTATCCAACAAGCTCGTTCACAAAAAGGAGAGATGATTGGATTGAGTCCGCAAATCACTCAACTACGTAACAACATCGCCACGGTAGCTCAGTCTGACTATGCAGTTCTGATTACAGGTGAAACGGGGACGGGTAAAGAGTTGGTCGCACATTCGGTACATGCACAATCCCACCGCAGCGATAAGCCAATGATCTACGTGAACTGTGCTGCTCTGCCTGAAGGTCTGGCTGAAAGCGAACTGTTTGGTCATGTCAAAGGCGCATTTACCGGTGCCAATAGCCACCGCGCCGGTAAATTTGAACTGGCCGATGGCGGAACGATTTTCCTTGATGAAGTGGGCGAACTGCCTTTGATTTTGCAGGCAAAACTGCTGCGCGTTATTCAGCAAGGTGAACTTCAGCGTGTGGGTAGTGACCAGCATTTGATGGTTAACGTTCGCATTATCGCTGCAACCAATCGACAACTGGAAAAAGAGGTCGAAGCTGGTACATTTCGCGCAGACCTTTTCCACCGTTTAAATGTATTCCCAATTCTAGTGCCGCCACTGCGCGCTCGTGACGGTGACATCCCTGTTTTAGCGGGATATCTTCTTGAAAAAGTACGCCAGCAATTCAACGCGCCTAATTTACACGTTCACCCTAAAGTATTGACTCAACTGGAATCTTTACCTTGGTACGGGAACGTTCGCGAGCTCGAACACACCTTAACTCGAGCGGCTTTGCACGCAATTCAACAAACTGCTAGCACAATCATGCTGAGCCATTTTGACACCTCGCTTGCACTTGATGATGTAAAAATCACATCACATTACTTGCCGAAACAAAGTCAGCCAATGCGAGAGTTAGTCGAAGGCTATCAGCGTGATTTGATTGAACATGCTTTAAACCAAACTGGTGGAGTTTGGGCAAAAGCAGCGGAGTTTTTACAAATGGATCGCGGTAACTTATATCGAATGGGTAAAAAATTTGGGATCAATAAATAGGCACACCTAACAATGCGATGTAATTAAGACATCAAACACGTTGTCTTAATTACATCGCCCCGCTCATCAAAAACAAACAAAACCTATAATAATCAATAAGATAAAAACTGGCACGCATTCTGCTCTCTAGTGGTCATCATCACGACTATTAAAACAAACACTGGAGAACCCAATATGTTCTGTATTCAATGTGAACAGACAATTCAAACCCC